>OLOR01000019.1_pt1 | contig 158171 bp, 140 predicted proteins | sample 1672521 | NCBI WGS metagenome assembly OLOR01 (sample SAMEA3136695, study PRJEB25190) | human gut metagenome | biome: human gut; feature: human-associated habitat; material: faeces | place: Austria | collected 2013
AATTTTTATTGTTAATAGGAACAATATTTTTATTAATAACATATGTAATAATAAATAAAAAATTTTAATAATAAGTAGTAAGTATAATTAAAAAAAGTAAGTAAAATATGTGGTATATATAGTGAGAATTGTGTGGAGGAAAGATGAAAAAATTTGATATGATATCTCTTGAAGAGGCAGGAAAAATGGCAATTGAAGAAGATTGTATTGTTGTGGATTTAAGGGGACGAAAAGATTATGATGTTTCTCATATTGAAAATGCAATTAATTTGCCGAATGCATCATTAAAAGAGATTGAAGAGTTTAACAAGAAAGATAAAATATGGATTTTATATTGCAAGAGAGGTAGTTTAAGTTTTAAGTTAGCTAATGAGATGAACAAAGTAGGATATAAAGTTAAGGCAGTAGTGGGAGGTTTTAAAAAAATATGATATAAGATTAAATAAAAGTATGATATAAGTATAAAGTTGACATTGTTTTTAGTTGCTATTATCATATCTAGTATGAATATAGACGAAAGGGATGCAGTAATGCATATTTAATAAATAATGGATAAATTTAAAATAGTTACACCATGTCATTTTGGTGTTGAATCAGTTTTGAAAAGAGAGATTACAGATTTAGGATATGATATTGTTCAAGTTGAAGACGGAAGAGTTACTTTCGAGGGAGATGCATTGGCAGTTTGTAGGGCAAATGTTTTTCTTAGAACGGCAGAAAGAGTAATGATTCAAGTTGGAAGAGTCAAGGCAACTACATATGATCAGCTTTTTGAGGCTGTTAAGGCATTGGATTGGCAGAAGTTTATACCTGTTGATGGAAAGTTTTGGGTAAAAAAAGCAGGGACAGTTAAGAGTAAGCTTTTCAGCCCTTCTGACATTCAGAGAATTGTTAAGAAAGCTATTGTTGAAAAATTAAAAATGGAATATCACGAAAGCTGGTTTGCTGAGGACGGAGCAGAGTATCCCATAAGAGTATTTTTCTATAAAGATGAGGCTATTATAGCACTGGATACGTCTGGAGAATCACTTCATAAAAGAGGATACAGAAAGAATACGTCTAAAGCACCCATTTCTGAGACTTTGGCAGCGGCTTTAATAATGCTTACTCCATGGAATAAGGACAGAATACTTGTTGATCCTTTCTGTGGATGTGGAACTTTTCCTATTGAGGCGGCTATGATTGCAGCAAATATTGCTCCGGGAATGAATAGAGAATTTACCGCTGAAAATTGGACTAATTTTATTGATAAAAAACTTTGGTACAAGGCTGTAAATGAAGCTTATGACATAATGAATGAAGATGTTGACACTGATATTCAGGGATATGATATTGATCCTGAAATGGTTGAATTTGCAAGAAAAAATGCACAGCTTGCAGGAGTTGATCATTTGATTCATTTTCAGGCAAGACCGGTTAGCAAATTAAGTCATAGTAAAAAGTATGGATTTATTATAACAAATCCTCCATATGGCGAAAGACTAGAAGAAAAGAAGGCTTTAGTGCCTTTGTATACTGAAATTGGAAAGAGATATAAGGCGTTAGATAGTTGGTCTGCGTTTATTATTACATCTTACGAAGATGCTGAAAAAGATATGGGAATTAAGGCAACGAAGAACCGTAAGATTTATAACGGAATGATTAAAACATATTTCTATCAGTTTATGGGGCCAAAACCACCGAAAAAGGGAAAAGTAAATGAAAAATAAAAAAATAGTTATTTTATGCATCCCAATAATTGTTGTGGTTCTTATTTTGGTAGGCTTTACTATGGTATTTTCAAAGGAAAATATTCAAAAAAATGTTGACGGGGTAAAATTTGACAAAAAATGGAACCGCATAATGGCAAGGGAAATTAACAAAAATAAAATAAATTTAAAAGTAGACGGAAGAACTATTGAATGCAATGGGGAAACTCCATATATGACTAATAAGATGGAGCTTATGATTCCGATTAGCGTTATAAGTGATGCATTTAATTGCGCTAAAAACGTTTATAACGGGAAAGAAATTCTTATTGAAAAAGGTAGTAACAAAGCTACTTTATATTTTGATAAGAAGAATATTAAATTTAATGAAAATAATTACAAAATAAGTAATGGGGCGAAGAAGATAAACGATTCCATTTATGTTTCAGCAAAGGTTTTTAGCAAATATTTGAATTATAGTTATAAGTGGAACAGCAAAAGTAATACGGCAAGTTTTACGAATACAGCAACGGGGAATTCATATTTGCCGAAGAGATATAGTTATGTTGAAAATAATAAGATTGTAAAAATAAAAAACCAGGGAAAATACGGAACATGTTGGGCTTTTGCTACACTTACGGCACTGGAAACATCACTTATGCCGGAACAGAAATTTGATTTTTCTGAGGACAATATGATTTATAATAATGCCCTTTCTGATGATATTCAGGATGGTGGCGAGTACATACGTGCTATGGCATATTTGATGTCATGGAAAGGTCCTGTGTTGGAGAAAGATGATCCATATGGAGATGGAAAAACAAATAAAAATCTTAAGTCTGTGAAACATGTTCAGGAAGCAGAGATTGTTCCATATAAAGATTATGAACAAATAAAGGAAATGGTCTTTAAATATGGTGGAGTCGAAAGCTCAATGTATATGTCAATGAGTGATGCAGACGGCAGTTCAATGTATTATAATAAAAAATATAATGCTTATTGCTACAAGGGAGATAATAAGCCTAATCATGATGTTGTAATTGTTGGTTGGGATGACGATTTTTCAAAGGACTATTTTAACGACAAAACTATTAAAGGCAATGGAGCTTTTATTTGTGTAAACAGTTGGGGAGAAAGTTTTGGAGATAAGGGAATTTTCTATATTTCATATTATGATGAAAGAATCGGAAGCAACAATGTGTGTTATACAAAGGTAGAAGACACTAATAATTACGATAATATTTATCAAAGCGATTTGTGTGGCTTTACCGGAAGTATGGGGTTTGAAGGCAGTTCAAGTGTTTATTTTGCCAATGTTTATCAGGGAAAAAATAATGAAAAACTTGACGCTGTAGGATTCTATGCAACAAGTACAGATTTGGAATATGAAGTTTTTATTTGTGAAAATTTTGAAAGTCAGGAGTCATTAAATAATAGAAATCATATGGCAGCATCAGGCACAATAAAAAATCAGGGATATTATACAATTAATCTTGATAAGGAGTATAATATCTCAAAGGAAAAGAAATTTGCCGTTATAGTGAAGGTAAGTAAGGATAAAAGTGAAAAGTTTTACAAGCTTATACCAGTGGAAATGGAAAGCAAAGAAATGGCCGTAAAAATAGACTTATCAGATGGAGAAGGGTATTTTAGTTCTCAAGGATATAGCTGGCAGTCGGCCGAGAAACAGCAATGTAATATTTGTCTTAAGGCATATACTAAGAATAAATAATATGAAAGAGGTACACAATGAAAAAAATAATATTTGCAACAACTAATCAGGGAAAAGTTAGAGAAGTAAAAATGATGATGGAAGATTTCGGAGTTGATTTTGTAACAATGAAGGATGCCGGAATTGATATTGATATAGTGGAAGATGGAAAAACTTTTGAAGAAAATGCCATTATTAAGGCAAAAACAATAATGGAAGCTACAGGTGAAATAGCTTTGGCAGATGATTCAGGGTTAGAAGTTGATTATTTGGATGGCGCACCTGGAATTTATTCAGCAAGATTTTTAGGGGAAGATACATCTTATGATGAAAAGAATAAATATATTATCGAAAAATTAAAAGATGCAAAAGGCAAAGAAAGAAGCGCAAGATTTGTTTGTGCTATGGCAGTTGCTTTTCCTAATGGTGAAATTGAAACATGTAGGGGAACAATTGAAGGATTAATCGGATATGAACAAAAAGGAAAGAACGGATTTGGATATGATCCTATAGTTTATGTACCTGAATACGAGATGACAACAGGTGAAATGGCTCCTGAGTTAAAAAACAGCATTAGCCATAGAGGAAAAGCGTTAGAGCAGATGAAAGAAATTTTGAAGAGAAAATTGGATTTAAATTAAGATTGGGCTTTTGAAAGTACATTAAAGAAAAAAGACTAGTGTAGTTGGATACTACCCAATGAAAGAGAGGGGAGATAACATGAGAATATTAGTAATAAGCGATTCACATGGACAGCTTGGAAATTTAAATGAAATATTAAAAGAAGCAGGCAAGGTGGATAGAGTTATTCATTTGGGCGATGCAGTTGGACAGGATGAGGAGATTCGTGAAATGTGCGGTTGTCCTGTTACAATTGTAAGAGGAAATTGCGATTTTTATTCAAAGAATGAGTTGGTTGAAATAGTTGAAGAAGAAAATGTAAAGATTTTTGCAACTCATGGACATAGATTTAATGTTGAGTATAGTGCAAATGATTTGTGTAATGCTGCAAGAGAAGAAGGGTGCAGTGTTGCGTTATACGGACATACTCATGTGCCGGATGTTTCATATTGCAAGGATGTACTTGTTATGAATCCGGGAAGTATTTCACGACCAAGACAGGCTTCAGGCAGACCAACATATGGAATTGTAACAATAGGAAGCAATGGAGAAGCCAGAGCTGACACCTATAGTCTTTAAGGCTTTTTAGCCTTAAAGAAAGGCTGAAAAAGAAAAAATAAAAAGTTTGTAAAAAGTTGTTGACAAAAGTACTTAACCTATGGTAAAGTAAACAAGCTGTCGGGTGACAGTAAAGAACTTTTAAGAAAGTAATAAAACTTTTGAAAAAAGTTCAAAAAAAAATAAAAAAGTTGTTGACAAACAACACAGGATAGAGTATACTAATTCTTGTGCTGTTACGAGAGAAATAACACAGACAACGCAAATACGGGGTGTGGCTCAGCTTGGCTAGAGCGCCTGATTTGGGATCAGGAGGTCGCAGGTTCGAATCCTGTCACCCCGACGCATGCGGGTGTAGTTCAGTGGTAGAACACCAGCCTTCCAAGCTGGATATGTGGGTTCGATTCCCATCACCCGCTTAACTTATGCAATTCGCATAAGATTGTGTGTCCGTAGCTCAGCTGGATAGAGCAACGGCCTTCTAAGCCGTGGGTCGGGGGTTCGAATCCCTTCGGGCACATTCTGGATTTTACCAGAGCAAGCATGGCATGGTGGCTATAGCGCAGTTGGTTAGCGCGCCAGATTGTGGCTCTGGAGGCCGAGGGTTCGAATCCCTCTACCCACCTTATAATGGGCTATCGCCAAGCGGTAAGGCACAGGACTTTGACTCCTGCATTCGCTGGTTCGAATCCAGCTAGCCCAGTTAGGGTTAGCAAATGAATAACTCATATAATTATGGGCCACTAGCTCAGATGGTAGAGCACTTGACTTTTAATCAAGTTGTCTGGGGTTCGATTCCCCAGTGGCTCACTGAAAGATGTAAGATTTTTCTTACATCTTTTTTTTTCGTCTAAATATGGTATAATTTACTTAAGATATTTGGACGAGGAGGGCACGATTATGAAACAAATTATAATTTCCGTAGGTAGAGAATTCGGCAGCGGAGGACATATTGTGGCTCAGAAATTAGCAGAGCATTATGACATTCCAATTTTTAACAAGGAATTATTGGAGGAGATGGCAAGAAAGGAAGGATACAGTGAGAAGGCGTTGGAGAAATACGATGAAAAGCCTGTAAACTTTGGATTTATGCCATTGCCATATGCAGGCGGAAATATTCCAATAGAGCAGGAGATTGCAATGAAGCAGTTTGAGTTTATTAAGAACAAGGCTGATGCAGGAGAGTCTTTTGTAATTGTTGGAAGATGTGCAGATGAGATTCTGGCTTACAATCCTAATCTTGTAAGTGTTTTTATAACAGGTGATTGTGAAAGTAAAATAGCAAGAGTTATGGACAGGGAAGGCTTAGACAGAAAGCAGGCAATAAACAAGATGAAGCGAATGGATAAAATTAGAAAGACATATCATAATTTTTATTGCAGAAATAAATGGGGCGATTCACGTGGATATGACATTTGTATTAATACAGGAAAGACAGATTTTGACACAGCAAAAAATATGGTTGTGGAGTGCGTGGATAAGTTGAAAGAGAGAAGTGAGTAAAGAGCCGGGAAAAGACGTAAAGGTAATGGCTTGCTAGAATTAAAAGTTCTAAGAGAATGTTATATTGTGCTTTGTGGCTCTTTCAGGATGAATTATATTTTTAGACAAATAATGAAAGAGAAATAATGATGAATGAGGTAATTGCCCTATGGAAGTGAGATTAAACTTCTGTGGGGCAGTTTTTATGTAGAGAGTTGTTGAAATGAACAAATTAGATTATAGAGAAACTAGGAAGGCTTTTAGAATGGCAGGGGGATGGCTTTTGATTAGGTGAAATTATATAAGGCTGTACCATGGGAGAGAAAAATTTAACAAAAAAGCCGAATCCTTAACAAGATTCGACTTTTTAAAACTACTGCGGGTGACAGGACTTGAACCTGCACGTCGGGGACACTAGAACCTAAATCTAGCGCGTCTGCCAATTCCGCCACACCCGCGTGGGCGTCTCGAAAACGCTACCGTCATATATTACCAAAAGACCAATATAAAATCAAGTACTTTTTTAGGCTATTAAAAGTTCGTTTAACTTTTAATAGCCCTTATTGATTTTGCATAATAATTTACTTTCCAAGGCAGCAGTCAATCTGGCTTAGATAACTGTTATGAAAACGTCCGTCATGTGTAACATCTTTTCCAAACCATTCAGGCGGATTAAAGCTATTGGCTTTATCAATTGAGGAAAACTCAACTTCCACAAGAGTCATATTTGTAAACTTACCTTCGAAAATGTCAAGTTCAGCGGTAAGACCATTGTGAATTGGAATATAATATCGTGTTTTTGTAATGATGTTTCCGTCAGCTTTTGTTAAAAGGTGATTGTAACTTTTTTCGTTTAATGGCAAATTATATTCTTCCCGTGCCATCATTCCCCCACCTTTGTATGTGAGAAAGTATTCATTATCTTGCTTCCTGATTCGAACGACAGGAGCGGTGTTAAGGTATGCCTGTTCAATCTTGTGATGCTTGTACTGGGCAAGGTTTTCAGGCAGAGTCTTTGGAATGTATTTTCTTTCAATTTCCATAAGATAATCAGTCCTTTCTTAAATAGCAGATAATAGTTTTTATTATCTAAAAAAAGTTTATTCGGTTACTATAATAATTATTTTAGAGTGGTTTTACTGTGATTGCAACATACAACTTATAAATAAATAAAAAAATTTTTACAACTTGGACATAATATGGACCTATGTTATAATTATCATTAGTTTTGTAATTGTATAAGGAGGCAAAAAATGAAGACAGTTTATGCGTTTCTTGCAGATGGAATGGAAGAAGTGGAAGCTTTAATGGTAATTGACCTTTTAAGAAGAACTAAGAAGCTGAATGTGGTTACAGTTTCAATTAAGGATGAGTTACTGGTGAAAAGTTCACATAACATTAAATTGTATGCTGACAAAAATATTAATGAAATAGACTTTAGTAGTGGAGATTGCATTTTCCTTCCAGGTGGGATGCCTGGAACTACTAATTTAGGAGCATGTGAAAAGCTTGCTGATGAGATAGTAGAATATAACAATCAGGGAAAATTACTTGCAGCTATTTGTGCGGCACCTACAGTTTTTAGTAATTTAGGTTTGCTTAAAGATAAGAATGCTACAAGCTATCCTTCTTTTGAGGATCAGATGGAATGTAATAACTATGGCGGTGGAGTAGTAAGAGATGGCAATTTCATAACAGGTAAAGGACTTGGCGTTGCCCTTGAAATGGGACTTGAAATTATTAGTTATTTAGTTGATGAAGAAACAGCAGGTGAAGTAGCAAAGGCTATACAATATGATGGAGTAAAATAGTTTTAAGAAAAATAGTGACAATATAAATTATTCGTGTTATAATTATTTACTGCGTCATAGGGGGTACTATGCCCTGACGTACAAAGCAGAGTGAATTAAATGGGCTTAACTCAGACCCGTTTGTATATTAAGGAGGAAATATTAGAATGAGTTTACAGGTAGAAAAGTTAGAAAATAACACAGCAAAGCTTACAATTGAAGTACCAGCTGAAGAATTAGATAAGGCTATTCAGAAAGCTTACCAGAAGAACAAGAACAAATTTAATGTTCCTGGATTCAGAAAAGGTAAAGTTCCTTATGCTATGATCGAAAAGATGTATGGTGCAGGCGTATTTTACGAAGAAGCAGCAAATGACTTAATTCCGGAAGCTTATGCTAATGCAGCAGCTGAAAGTGAATTAGAAATCGTTGCTCGTCCTGAAATCAGTGTTACACAGATTGAAAAAGGCAAACCATTTGTTTTTGAAGCAGAAGTAACATTAAAGCCTGAAGTTAAGCTTGGCGAATATAAAGGAATCAAGGTTGAAAAGGCAGATACAAAAGTAACAGCTAAAGAAGTTAACGCAGAACTTGATAAGATTAAAGAACAGAATGCAAGACTTGTAGCAGCAGATGATAAGGCTATTGAAGAAGGTGATCAGGCAACTATCGATTTCGAAGGTTTCGTAGATGGTGTTGCATTTGAAGGTGGAAAGGGAGAAGATTATCCATTAACAATTGGATCACATTCATTTATTGATACATTTGAAGACCAGCTTGTTGGTAAGAAGGTTGGAGAAGAAGTTGAAGTTAACGTTACATTCCCTGAAGAATATCAGGCAAAAGAACTTGCAGGAAAGCCAGCAATGTTCAAAGTAACAATTAAGGAAATCAAAGTTAAGGAATATCCAAAGGTAGATGATGAATTTGCTCAGGAAGTTTCAGAATTTGATACATTAGCTGAATACAAGGCTGACATTAAGAAAGGTCTTGTAGCTAAGAAGAAGGAAGCTGCAGCAGCAGAAAAAGAAAGCAAAGTAATCGAAGAAATCGTTAAGAATTCAGAAATGGACATTCCTGAAAAGATGATCGAAGCACAGGCTCAGCAGATGGTTGAAGAATTTGCTCAGAACATTGCTATGCAGGGTATTTCATTTGACCAGTATATGCAGTTTACAGGTTCAACTGTAGAACAGTTATTAGAACAGGTTAAGCCACAGGCTAAGGCTAGAATCGAATCAAGCTTAGTTCTTGAAGAAGTAGTTAAGGCTGAAAAGATTGAAGCTACAGATGAAGAATTCGAAAAAGAATTAGAAGATATGGCTACAAGATATCAGATGGAAAAAGAAAAGGTTGCTGGTTTATTGTCAGACGATGATAAGAAGAACCTTAGAAATGACATTTGCTTAAAAAAGGCTGCTAAGTTTGTAACTTCTAAAGCAAAATAGTTTTAAGTTATATTAGGAGGTATTGAATATGGCATTAGTACCTTATGTCATTGAACAGAATTCAAGAGGAGAACGTTCATACGACATTTATTCAAGATTATTAAAAGACAGAATTATATTTTTAGGTGAAGAGATTAATGATGCAGTTGCAAGTACAGTTGTAGCACAGTTGTTATTCCTTGAATCTGAGGATCCGGGAAAGGATATACATATGTATATCAACAGCCCTGGAGGATCAGTTACAGCAGGTATGGCAATTTATGATACAATGAACTATGTAAAGTGTGATGTGTCAACAACTTGTATCGGAATGGCTGCCAGCATGGGTGCATTCCTTTTATCAAGCGGTGCAAAAGGAAAAAGATACGCATTACCTAATGCAGAAGTTATGATTCATCAGCCATTAGGTGGCGCTCAGGGACAGGCAACTGAAATTCAGATTGCAGCAGAGCACATCTTAAAGACAAAGAAGAAATTAAATCAGATTCTTGCAGATAATGCAGGAAAACCGGTTGAGGAAGTAGAAAAAGACACTGACAGAGATAACTGGTTATCAGCAGATGAAGCAAAGGAATATGGATTAATTGACGAAGTAATTAAGGACAGATAAAATAATTTTCCGGAAGATAAGGCACCGCATTTGTGGTGTCTTATTGTCCTTTTATTTAATAAAAATCAAAGAAATGTTTTTTATTAAATAAATTTATATAAAAAGTTAAGGGGTATTTATGGCAAATATTAATAAAGAAAAATTTAGCTGTTCTTTTTGTGGAAAGACAGAAGACCAGGTAAGAAGACTGATTGCCGGTCCTGACGGAGCTTTTATTTGTGATGAGTGTGTTGAAATATGCGCAGGAATTATTGAAGAAGAAGTTTATGGCGACAGAAACAATGTAGCAGAAGAAGAGATTAATTTACTTAAGCCAAAGGAAATTAAAGAGTTTTTGGATCAGTATGTTATTGGTCAGGATGCTGCAAAGAAGGTACTTTCGGTAGCAGTGTATAATCATTATAAGAGAGTTTTGGCAGGAAAAGATTTAGATGTTGAATTACAGAAATCTAATATTTTGTTATTAGGACCTACAGGTTCAGGTAAGACTTATCTTGCACAGACATTGGCAAAAATCTTAAATGTACCTTTTGCAATTGCGGATGCTACAACATTAACAGAGGCAGGATATGTAGGTGAAGACGTTGAAAACATTTTGTTAAAACTTATTCAGGCTGCTGACTATGATATTGAAAGAGCGCAGCATGGAATTATTTATATTGATGAAATTGACAAGATTACTAAAAAATCTGAGAATGTGTCTATTACAAGAGACGTTTCAGGTGAAGGCGTACAGCAGGCATTACTTAAAATATTAGAAGGAACAGAAGCAAGTGTTCCACCTCAGGGAGGAAGAAAACATCCTCAGCAGGAACTTATTCCTATTGATACAACTAATATTTTGTTTATATGCGGTGGTGCTTTTGATGGTCTTGGAAAGATTATTGAACGTAGATTGGATAAGGGTTCAATTGGATTTAATTCTCAGATTATAGAGAAAACAGACAAGAGTGAAGATGAATTATTTAAGCAGGTTATGCCTGAGGATCTTACTAAGTTTGGTTTGATTCCTGAATTTATAGGTAGAGTTCCTGTAACTGTTTCACTTGATTTCCTTGATGAAAAAGCATTGGAAAGAATTTTAACAGAGCCAAAGAATGCATTAATTAAACAGTACAAGAAGTTGTTTGAATTAGATGGTGTGGAACTTAAGTTTACAGACGAGGCAATTAATACTATTGCAAAGAAAGCAGTAGAAAGAAAAACAGGTGCCAGAGGTCTTAGAGCCATACTTGAAAATGCAGTTATGGATATTATGTACGAAACACCTTCAGATGAAACAATTAAGGAATGTATTGTTAATGAAGATGTTATTAACGGACTTGCAGATCCTGAATTAGTATATAATTCAGTAATTGGCAAGAAGACAGCTAAGAAAAATAAAGACAAGACAGCATAATTAAGGAGTATACATGTCAGAAAATATATTAAAACTTCCTGTAATACCACTTCGTGGATTGACAGTATTACCGGGAACTACCGTTCATTTTGACATTAGCAGAAAGTCATCAATTAAGGCGGCTGAAACTGCCATGTTGGCTGGAAAGAACTTATTTGTTGTTACACAAAAAAACCCGGTGGAAGAAACACCGGGTTTTGACGGCATATATAATATTGGTACAGTTGTTGTAATTAAGCAGTTAAATAAGCTTCCGGACAATATTGTAAGAGTAATGGTAGAAGCCAAATCAAAAGGTCAGATTTTGGCATTTAATTTTGAAGAGGGTTATTTTCAGGGAAAAATTGATTTACTTGAAGAGAAAGAAAACAACTTGTCAGAAATCGAAGAAGAGGCCTTTGTCAGAGAACTTAAGGACACAATAAGAGATTATAATGATATAACTCACGAATTAAGTGCAAATGCACTAAGAAGCTTAATGCATATGAGCAGTCTTAAGAACTTAATGAGACAGCTTCTTATGAGAGTTAGAGTAAAGTACCAGCTTAAGCAGACATTTTTGGAAGAAGATGATGTTGTAAGCCAGTTTGGAACGATTATTTCTTTCCTTAAGGAAGAAAATGAGATTGCTCTTATTAGAACAGGAATTATTGATAAGGTTAAACAGCGACTTGACAAGAATCAGCGTGAACATATTTTGAGAGAACAGATGCAGGTTATCAGAGAGGAACTTGGTGACGATTTTATGTCAGAAGCCGAGGAGCTTGAAGAGAAAATACATAGTTTAAATGCTGACAAAGAAGTAAAGGAACAGCTTTTAAAGGAACTTTCAAGATATAAAAGCACAATGGGAAATGCGGCAGAGGCTAATGTGTTAAGAACTTACATTGACACAATGCTTGAAATGCCTTGGAACAATACAACTGAGGAAAATCCGGACTTGCAGAATGCTCAGGATATTCTTGACAGAGACCATTATGGACTTAAAAAGGTTAAGGATAGAATTTTGGAATTTTTGGCAGTTAGGGTTTTGACAGGTGCAAAGGGTGACAGTCCGATTATTTGTTTAATCGGACCTCCGGGTACGGGTAAAACATCTATTGCAAAATCAGTTGCAGAGGCGTTAAATAAAAAATATGTAAGAATAAGTCTTGGTGGGGTGGATGATGAATCAGAAATCAGAGGTCACAGAAAGACTTATGTTGGTGCCATGCCGGGAAGAATTGCAACAGGTCTTAAGCAGGCAGGAACAAATAATCCTTTAATGTTATTTGATGAAATAGATAAGCTTGGAAGAGGTGTTCACGGTGATCCTTCTTCAGCATTGCTTGAAGTAATGGATTCTGAGCAGAATTACAAGTTTAGGGATAATTACATAGAAGTACCAATTGATTTGTCAAAGGTTCTTTTTATTGCTACGGCAAATGATATTAATACAATTCCGGGACCTTTGCTTGACAGAATGGAAATTATTCCAATTGAGGGATATACTGAAAACGAGAAATTCCATATTGCAAAGGAACATTTAATAGCTAAGGAATATGCGAAAAACGGTCTTAAGAAAAGTCAGTTAAATATTACTGATGAAGCAATTAAGACAGTAATTCAGAATTATACAAGAGAAGCCGGAGTAAGACAACTTGAAAGAGAGATTTCAGAGATTTGTCGTAAGGCAGCAAGAAATATAGTTCAGAAAGAAAAGAAACATTTAAAGGTTACATCAAAGAATATTGAAAAATACCTTGGTCGTAAAAAGTATGAAGCTGATATGGCAAATGAGAAGGACGATATTGGAATTGTAAGAGGTTTGGCATGGACTGCAGTTGGGGGAACAACTCTTCAGATTGAAGTTAATACAATGCCGGGTAAAGGTGTTCTTAAGTTAACAGGTCAGTTAGGTGACGTAATGAAGGAATCGGCCCATATTGCATTAAGCTTTGTAAGAAGTATTGTTGCAGACTACGGTGTAGACAAGAAATTTTTTGAAGAAAATGATATTCATATCCATGTACCTGAAGGAGCGGTACCAAAGGATGGACCATCGGCGGGCATTACTATGGCAACGGCAATTCTTTCAGCTGTGGCAAAGATACCTGTAAAATGCTCAGTGGCAATGACAGGTGAAATTAATCTTCGTGGTAATGTTATGCCGATTGGAGGATTAAAAGAGAAACTTTTGGCAGCTAAGAATGCAGGCATAAAGATGGTTTTGGCCCCTAAAAAGAATAAGCCTGATGTGGAAGAAATATCAAAAGAGATTACTGATGGATTAGAAATAGTTTTTGTAGAAAAAATGGAACAGGTGCTTGAAAATGCACTGGTAGAACAGGAGCAAAAATGATAATAAAAAATGTAGAACTTGAAACAGTCTGTGGTATTACAAGTAAATTACCGGATAATCAACTATGTGAAATAGCTTTTGCAGGAAAATCTAATGTTGGAAAGTCATCATTAATTAACGGATTAGTGAACAGAAAGGCATTGGCAAGAACGTCATCACAGCCGGGAAAGACTCAGACTATAAATTTTTATAATGTAAATAAAGAATTATATTTTGTGGATTTGCCGGGATACGGATACGCAAATGTGTCTTTAAAAGTTAAGGAACAGTGGGGGAAAATGATTGAAAGATATCTTCACGAATCTCAGGTTTTGAAAGCTGTTTTCTTACTAATTGACATTAGACACGAGCCATCAGCTAACGATGTAAATATGTATCAGTGGATTTTGGCAAATGGTTATGAACCTATTATTATTGCCACAAAAGCTGACAAGATTAAGAGAAGCCAGTTGCAGAAGCACATAAAAATGATTAAGACGGAATTAAATGTTGTACCGGGAACTAAAGTACTTACATTTTCAGCATTGACTAAACAGGGAAAAGATGAAATACTAGATCTTATAGAAGAAATAGTGGAGGAATAAAAATGGCACTTGAAGCTGAAACATTATACAAATTAATAATTATGCATATGTTAAATAAAGTTGAATTTCCACTTACTAACTCTCAGATTTCACAGTTTTTCTTAGAAAACGAATACACTAATTACTTTACTGTTCAAAAATCGTTAAGTGAGTTAATAGAGGATGGATTTGTTTTCTTAAATGTTAATAGAAATACTTCATATTATCATTTAACTTCAGAAGGAAGAGAAAGTCTTAAATTCTTCGAGAATAAGATTCCTAATCCAATAGTGGATGACGTGGATATGTTCCTTATGAATAATAAGTACGAGCTTAGAAATGAAGTGGGAACAGTGTCGGATTATTACAGAGCATCTAACGGCGACTATGTGGTTCACTGTCAGGTTAAAGAAGGGGACAGCACCCTTATTGAAGTAAACGTAGCAACACCTGACAAAGAAACAGCATCAAAGATGTGTGCCACATGGGAGGACAAGGACTGTAGTCAGGAAATTTATCAGTATGTAATTGATAAGTTAACTAATTAAAAAGAATACGTGATATATAAAAAGAACTGTGCGAGGCAATGATTTCATATAGGAAAGATTGCTAAAGCACAGTTCTTTTTATATAGTGCTTTGGATAGGGGAGAAAGTTTTGAGATTTTTTGCTCTGAGTAAAAAATATGGGAGCGTTCATGCTTTGGGTCAGGTATACTCTTTGCTTCGGGCAAAGGTGCTTCGGGGATGAGTATAATTGTTTATTTTGTAATGATTACGGAATGTGGGAATGAAAAAGTTGCACGTTCCGTAATTCATAGAATAAAGCTGGTTATTTTGGAAGATATTACGGATTCTGGAGAGTGAAATACTGTATAATCCGTAATGGCTTCAAGAAGTTACGTGTGAGATAGCGTTTCGGTTATACGACACGTAAATTCAGCCGAAAGTACAAGATAAGTTTCAATAAATTACGTGTGGTATAGCGTTTCGGTTATACGACACGTAATCGGTAGCGAAAATAGAAGAATAATTCAAAAAATTACGTGTGAGATAGTATTTTGGCGATATGACACGTAATGACTACCGGAACAGCAATAAGAATAAAAAACTGTGCAAAACAATAATTCCAAATATGGGAAATATTGCCAAAGCACAGTTTTTTTTATACATAAATTCTAAGTTTAATAGAAACTGAATATTATTGAATAGTATTAACTTAATTACTCGGATTGCTACGTGCTTTGCACTCCCACAATCTGACACTTTAATCTCACTTGATGTTATCTTTTACAGCCTTGCTTACAACATCTGCAACATCAGGGTTGAATGCTTCAGGAAGGATATTGTCTTCGTTAAGTTCGCTGTCAGGAACTAAAGAAGCAATTGCGTGTGCAGCAGCAAGTTTCATTTCTTCTGTAATCTGTTTTGCACGACCTTCTAATGCACCTTTGAAGATTCCTGGGAATGCTACTACGTTGTTAACCTGGTTAGGAAAATCAGAACGTCCTGTACCAACAACTCTTGCACCGGCTTTCTTAGCAAGGTCAGGCATAATTTCAGGAGTTGGATTAGCCATGGCGAAAAGGATTGCATCTTTGTTCATTGAAGCAACCATTTCTTCTGAAACAATGTTAGGAGCAGAAACACCAATGAAAATATCAGCACTTTTCATTGCGTCAGCCAAAACACCGTTTTGACCTGAAAGGTTTGTAACTTCAGCCATTTCCTTCTGTGCCCAGTTAAGGTCTTTAATATCTTTTGAAAGGATTCCGTAAAGACCACAAATAGTAACATCTTTAAATCCATATTTAAGAAGTAATTTTGTAATGGCAATGCCGGCAGAACCGTCACCATTCACTACAACCTTACAATTTTCTTTTTCTTTGCCAACAACTTTAAGAGCGTTAATGATTCCTGCAAGAACAACGATTGCAGTACCATGCTGGTCATCGTGGAATACAGGAATGTCAAGAATCTCTTTAAGTCTGTTTTCGATTTCGAAACATCTTGGAGCAGAAATATCTTCAAGATTAATTCCGCCAAATCCGGGAGATATTCTTACAACAGTATCAACTATTTCATCAGGATCCTGAGTATCCAAACAAATAGGAACAGCGTTAACGTTTCCAAATTCTTTAAAAAGAACAGCTTTACCTTCCATAACAGGCATTGCAGCTTTTGCCCCGATATTTCCAAGACCGAGAACGGCGCTTCCGTCTGAAACAACTGCAACTGTATTGCCTTTCCATGTGTACTTGTAAACATCTTCAGGATTGTTTGCAATTTCAACACAAGGTTTTGCAACACCGGGAGTATATGCTAATGATAAATCTTCACGGGTTTTAACGTGGTATTTTGCTTCTGTGCTTAATTTTCCTTTTAAATCAGCATGCAACTTTAATGCTTTTTCGTCTGTTGTCATAATAAACCTCCAAATACTATATGTCTGTGCATAATACTAAAATAACTATTAGTATAATATGTCTGCGTACAATACTAATTAGCAATATATAAAGTGCAACGCCAATTAGTACAATATGTCTACGTATAAGCATAACATATTTTGAAAATTAACACTATCCTTTTTTTTGTAAGTGTGTTAAGATATAAGAACTGATTCGAAAGGGAATTCTCCCTAAAAATCCCAGAATATTGATGATATAAATAAGTTATACAACAAAGAATTACAGAAACTATAAGATTTTATAACAATTGTGAAACAATATTATTTAATATTTAAAATATAGATGACGAAATGGCTTATGTTTAAAAATTGAAAGGAAAATTATGAGAGAAAGATTAAGTGCGTTACCTGTAAGTGAATTAAGGGAAATAGCAAAAGCAAACGGAATTAAAAGTGTGACTACACTTAGAAAGCAACAGTTAATTGATATGATTATTGAAACTGCTGAACGAAAAGATGCAGAATCTAATAGCGTGGAAAAATCCGGTGAAGAAGCAATAAAAGTATCCAAAAAAGAAATTTCAAAAGATGAAACAGTTGAGAAAACACGTCGTACAAGAAGAAAGACTGTAAGAACAAAGGAAACAAGTATAGCCGGAGATACAATTAAAGAAAGCACAGAGTATGAAAAAGACGGTTCAGAGCGTTCGAAAGAAAGTACAGATAATGCAAAAGAAAGAATTGAGGACGCAAGAGAAAGAACAGAATATACAGAAAGAGAAAATCAGGATTTCAGATATGAAAGAGAAGAATCAGAAGGTGGAAGAAGAGAACATAGACGTGTAAGGGAGCACAAGCAGATTGTTCCTGACGAAAACGGTCCTGTTAAGACGGGTATTCTTGAAGTAATGCCTGACGGTTTTGGTTTTATTAGATGTGACAATTACCTTCCGGGAGATGATGATGTTTATGTTGCACCATCACAGATTAAAAGATTTCACTTGAAAACAGGTGATTTTGTAACGGGTCAGGTAAGGGAAAAAAGAGAAACTGAAAAGTTTGGTGCGTTGTATTATTTGCAGCAGGTTAATGGTGAGTCTCTTGACAAAGTAATGAGCCGACCTAATTTTGAGGATTTAACACCAATATTCCCTAATGAAAGATTACATCTTGAAACAGACGGACATAGCACAGCAATGAGAGTAGTTGATTTGGTAAGCCCGATTGGAAAGGGACAGCGTGGAATGATTGTTTCACCACCAAAAGCAGGTAAAACTACTTTGCTAAAAGAGACTGCAAGAGCGGTTCTTAAGAATAATCCTGAAATGGAAATGATTATTCTTTTAATAGATGAAAGACCTGAAGAAGTAACAGATATTAAAGAGGCAATAACAGGAGATAATGTGGAAGTCATTTATTCAACATTTGATGAGTTGCCTGAACATCATAAGCGTGTATCTGAAATGGTAATTGAGAGAGCTAAGAGATTAGTTGAACACGGAAAAGACGTTATTATCCTTCTTGACAGTATTACAAGACTTGCAAGAGCTTACAATATGACAGTTCCACCAAGTGGGAGAACTTTGTCAGGTGGTCTTGATCCGGCAGCACTTCACATGCCTAAGAGATTTTTCGGCGCTGCAAGAAATATGCGTGAAGGCGGAAGTCTTACAATTCTTGCCACAGCACTTGTTGAAACAGGAAGCAAGATGGACGATGTTGTATATGAAGAATTTAAGGGAACAGGTAATATGGAACTTGTTTTAGACAGAAAATTATCTGAAAAACGTATTTTCCCTGCAATTGACATTACAAAGTCAGGTACAAGAAGAGAAGATTTACTTCTTGATTCAGATGAAATGGGTGCAGCTTATATTATAAGAAAAGAAATTAACGGTTTAAGAAAAGATGATGCAGTTGAACAGGTGCTTAATCTTTTTGCAAGAACAAAAGACAATAAAGAATTTATAAGCAAAATTGCCAGAATAAGGTCAGCTCATTCAAGATAGAAGTAAGCTTATTTGAACGATAACAGAAATTTGTTAAGAAGATTTAAAAAATTGTGTTATAAAATAAATATCGAATAAGTGTGTTTTATTAAATGCATAAATAAATAGTATAAAAATAACTTTCATATTATTGACATACTAATATGACTATGTTATAATAGCAAAGCTATTGAGTTGTTGAACCAAGTTCGGGAGATTCGACAGCAGAATCAAAAGCAAACGGATTGGCGTTGCCAATTAGCAAAATTTTAGAAGAGGTGAATGTAATGAGAAAAGGAATCCATCCAGATTACCAGCAGGCAACCGTTACATGTAACTGTGGTAACACATTCGTAACAGGTTCAACAAAGCCAGAACTTCATGTTGAAATTTGTTCAGCATGTCATCCATTCTACACAGGACAGCAGAAAGCTATTTCAGCTCGTGGTAGAATTGATAAGTTCAACAAGAAATATGGTATCAAATAATTTTAAGGATAACAGGTTGAGAAGAAATTCTCAACCTATTTTCTTATCTTCATAAAGGGTTTTTCTTTTAAGAAAAATAAGGTATATATATGGAAAATAAAGAAAGATTAGGCTCATCAGGCATAGGCGGTCAGGCCGTAATAGAAGGCATTATGATGCGTAATAAGGATAAATATGCAGTTGCCGTAAGAAAACCGGATAAGTCCATAGATGTAGATATTCAGGAATGTGGGGGCATAGCTAAGAAGTACAAGATTACAACACTTCCTTTTATAAGAGGAATTTTTAGTTTCATAGATTCAATGGTTATCGGAATTAAGACTCTTACTTATTCAGCAAGTTTTTTTGAAGATGAAGATGAGCAGGAAGAGGAACCGGGCAAGTTTGAAAAGTGGCTACTTAATAAGTTTGGAGAAAAAGCCGAAAAAGTAGTTATGGGATTTACAGTGTGTCTTTCGATTGTTATTGCAGTTGCACTTTTTATGATTTTACCATTATTTATTGCCGATGTTATTGAAAAATATGTTCCGGGAGTTACCCAAAGTCACGTTCCGGTAATTGAAGGAATTGTTAAGATTATTATTTTTATTGGATATCTTTTGTTAATATCACTTATGAAGGATATACAGAGAACATTTATGTACCACGGAGCAGAGCACAAGTGCATTAATTGTATTGAAACCGGCAAGGTCCTTACAGTTGAAAATGTTGCTTCAAGCTCAAGATTTCATAAGAGATGTGGAACAAGTTTTCTTCTCATTGTAATGGTGATAAGTATAATTTTTTTTGTACTTATCAGAACAGATATTGTTTGGTTAAGATATGTTATCAGACTGCTTTTGGTGCCGGTTATAGCAGGAATTTCTTATGAGTTCATTAGATTGGCCGGAAAGTCTGAAAACAAATTTATTAACCTTTTAAGCAAGCCGGGATTGTGGATGCAGAAGATTACTACAAAAGAGCCTACAGATGATATGATTGAAGTTGCAATTAAAGCTGTTGAGGCGGTTTTTGATTGGAAAGAATACTTAAAAGAGAGTGGCATTGAGGTGGAGAAGAAGGAAGAAACATCTTTGCCAAAGGAGTATAAACAGGTAATAGAAGGTTCAGGATACAATTGGAAGTATTAGTAAGAGATATAATAAAAAAGGCTGAAGAAAAACTAAAAGAGGCAGGAGTAGTTGACTTTGCAGTTGACAGTTGGCTTCTTGCAGAGTTTGTTTTTAAAATAAACAGAACGGGTTTTTATATGGATCCTATGATGACAGTGTCAAAAGAGAGGGCTGACAAATATATGGAATTGGTTGGAATTAGGGCATCAAAAATCCCTTTGCAACACATAACCGGAAGTCAGGAGTTTATGGGACTTGATTTTAAGGTTAACGAAGATGTGCTTATACCAAGGCAGGATACGGAATTACTTGTGGAGAATGCTATTACATATATTAAGTCGGTTAAAGGCAATGTTGATGTTCTTGATATGTGTACCGGTTCAGGATGCATAGCAATTTCAATTGACAGGTTGTGCGAGAATGCAAAAGTAACGGCAGTTGATTTTTCCCAGAAAGCTCTAGTTGTGGCAAAGGAAAACAATGCTTTAAATAAAGCAGATATTACTTTTTTTCAGTCAGATTTATTTGAAAATGTAGAAAAGCAATATGATGTTATAGTGTCAAATCCACCTTATATTAAGACCGAAGAAATCGAGAGTTTAATGGATGAGGTAAGAATCCACGAGCCTATGATGGCTTTGGACGGAGACTGTGACGGATTGAAATTTTATAAAAAAATTGCCAAGGAAGGTAGACAACACCTTAGAAGTAATGGCATAATATTCTTTGAAATAGGATATGATCAGGGACAAACGGTTCCTGCAATATTAGAAGAAAATGGATACAAGGATATAAAGGTTTATAAAGACCTGTCCGGAAATGACAGGGTTGTGACAGCCGGAAAGGAATAGAAATGTTTGATAAATTAGATGGAATACTTGAGAGATATGACGAAATAATGGAACAGTTAAATGATCCTAATGTAGTCAGTGATCAGAATAATTTTAGAAAATTGATGAAGGAACAAAGCGACCTTGCACCAATAGTTGAAGCTTACAAAGCTTATAAAGAAGCTAAGCAGACAGTTGAAGACAGTCTCATGATTTTGGATGAAGAATCTGATGAAGAAATGAGAGAACTTGCCAAGGAAGAAATGAATGAAGCAAAGGAGCAGATTACTGAATTAGAAGAAAAATTAAAAATCTTACTTCTTCCAAAGGATGAAAATGATGACAAGAACGTTGTAGTCGAAATCCGTGGTGGTGCCGGCGGTGATGAAGCAGCTTTATTTGCAGCAGAATTATATAGAATGTATTGTATGTACGCTGAAACACAGCACTGGAAAACAGAAATGATTTCAGTTAACGAGAATGGATTAGGTGGCTTTAAAGAAGTAGTATTTATGATTAACGGTCAGGGTGCATATTCAAAATTAAAATATGAAAGTGGAGTTCACAGGGTACAGAGAATCCCGGTAACAGAATCAGGCGGACGTATTCATACATCAACAGCAACAGTAGCTATAATGCCTGAAGCTGAAGAAGTAGATGTAGAAATTGATATGAATGATTGCCGTTTCGATGTATTCCGTGCATCAGGAAATGGTGGACAGTGTGTAAATACAACAGACTCAGCCGTAAGACTTACACATATTCCAACAGGAATAGTAATTTCATGTCAGGATGAAAAGTCACAGCTTAAAAACAAAGACAAAGCCCTTAAAGTATTAAGAGCTAGATTATATGAATTAGAGTGTCAGAAGAAACAGGATGCTGAATCAGAGGCAAGAAGAAGCCAGATTGGTACAGGGGACAGATCAGAAAAAATCAGAACATACAACTTCCCACAGGGACGTGTAACAGACCACAGAATCAAATTCACATCCCATAGATTAGATGAAATCTTAAATGGACACCTGGAAGAAATCATCGACAACTGCATTGCTGCTGACCAGGCTGCAAAACTCAGTAACATGAACGACTAACACTCACAAAACCACAACAAGACGCACAGGCTGCTTGCAGCCATGTGCGTCTTTTGTGGTTTTAGGGAGTCAAACGCTCACTGAGATGAAGCGAAGCGGAATCGAAGTGAACGATTGGCTCACCAAAGCGAAGCTTTGATGAGTGTTAGTCGTAGTAGTGGGGAAATATTTGTTCTTTCGCGTGGAATTACGTGTCGTAGAACGAAAATGCAACCACACACGTAATTTATTGAAATATTCTAACATTTCCAGTTGGAATTACGTGTCGTAGAACAAAAATGTTGTCCCACACGTAATTTATTGAAATATTCTAACATTTCTAGTTGGAATTACGCGTCATATAACAATAATATTGTATGACACGTAATATAGCGAAGATTTCATGTTTTTCTAAAAAAATTTGAAAGGAAAGTGTATTAAAAAAGCAAGAGATATGTTATAGTTAACAAACAAAACCACGTACAAAATATAGAATGCAACATAAACTGGGTACAAAAAGAAAAAGCGAGGTGACGAATTATAAATATAAAAGAAATTAATGAACGATTAGAATATTTAAAAATAATTAAAGTTAAAGCGGAGAAGAGTCTGTCAGGTGCACCAGAAGGGAAGTTGGTGCTAGCAAGAAGCGCGAATACTATTCAATATCAGCATAAGCAAAAAGACGGAACGAGAGTGTATATAAAAAAGAGCAACGCCGCCCTGATTAAAGCTCTGGCGCAAAAGGAGTATGACCAAAAGATTTTGAAAACTATTGATGCTGAAGAGAGAAGAATAAGGAAGTTTCTAAATAAGTACAATCCAAATTCACTATTAGAAGTATATGATTCTATGCCGGAGCAGAAAGGGATTTTTGTTACTAAATATGAATTAACTGATGAAGAATATGCAAAAATGTGGGAGGAGTCTAAGAATAATTTAGGAAGAATTGAGCCGGATGAACAATTAAAAGAATTAGGTTTGATAACAGAAAAGGGGGAATATGTCAGGTCTAAATCAGAGAAGATAATAGCTGATACTTTGACAAAAAACAATATAAATTATGTATATGAATTGCCATTACGTTTGAAAGGATATGGTACTGTTAAACCAGACTTTACAGTATTGAACAAAAGAACAAGGCACGAATATGTGTGGGAACATTTTGGAATGATGGATGATTCAATATATGTTAAAAACGCAATTAAAAAAATTGAACAATATGGAAAAAGCGGATATGTGCAGGGAAGAAATTTTATTGCAACTTTTGAAAGCAAGGAAGCACCGTTGAATACAGTTACAATAAATAGGGTTATACAGGATTTCTTTCAATAGAGAAAACAAATTAATAAAATGAATATAAGACACAATAAAATACTAAATATGAAAATGCTGGAGAAAATACGTATTATAAAACAACAAGAAATTACAAATAAAAATTCAGTTTAAGAATATAAAACTACTATTAAAATTTCCAAATTTTGTATTTAATATTTTTATAAAATGGTTGTTACAACAACATAAAATAATCATAAATTATAATATTATCTATCTTGCAGAAAGGCAATGAAGTCAATAGTAAAATAGAGAAAGGAATATGGCAATTTAGTTAACGATGAATAACTACCATATTATGGTGAAAAGCGTTAATGCTGAGATAATTATCTCACCATTTCACATACGCAGGTGGAATAAAATCTTATGACACTGTAATCTTAATATAAATTGCCAAGGGAAAGTTAATAAAATGAAAAAAGATATGGGGAAAGATTTAAATAATAAAATGTTTTGCTTTCAGTGCGAGCAGACAGCAGGCTGTGCAGGATGTATGGGAGCAGCAGGTGTTTGTGGAAAGACAGCTAATACATCAAGATTGCAGGATGAATTAACAGGAGCAGTAATTGGACTTGCCAAGTCTTGCGGCCACAATGAAAAGTCTGAAAGAACAGATAGAATTATAATTGAAGGATTGTTTACAACAGTTACAAATGTTAACTTTAACGATAAAACGTTGGAAGATATGATTGAAAAAGTCCATAAGGAAAAAGAAGCAATTGCGCCTAATTGCATTACTTGCGCGGCACCTTGCGGAAATACTGAAGATTTTGATATGAATTTATTGTGGAATGAAGATGAGGATATCCGATCATTAAAGTCACTTATTTTATTTGGAATAAGAGGAATGGCTGCGTATGCGTATCACGCAATGGTACTAGGTTATGAAAGTGAAGAAGTAAATCAGTTTTTCTACAAGGCATTGTCGATTATAACTTATGACTTAGAAATGGATAGATTAATTGAAGTGGCAATGGAAGTTGGCGAGAAGAATTTAAAGTGTATGGAATTACTTGATAAAGCAAACACATCAAGCTATGGAACACCAACTCCTGTGAAAGTGCCATTAACTATAGAAAAAGGACCTTTTATTGTAATAACAGGTCACGATTTAAAGGATTTGGAAGTTTTGTTGAAGCAGACGGAAGGAAAGGGCATCAACATTTATACTCACGGTGAAATGTTGCCTGCTCACGGATATCCGGAGTTAAAGAAATATCCGCATCTAAAAGGAAATTTCGGAACTGCATGGCAGAATCAGCAGAAGGAATTTGACAACATTCCGGCACCTGTATTGTTTACAACTAATTGTTTAATGCCGGTTAAGGAAAGCTACAAGGATAGAGTTTTTACAACAGAAGTTGTGTCATACCCTGAAATGGTTCACATTGAAGGAGATGGAGAAGAGAAAGATTTTACTCCGGTTATTAACAAGGCATTGGAACTTGGCGGATACAAGGAAGACAAAGAAAATACAGGTATAAATGGTGGAAAATATGTTGTTACAGGTTTTGGACACGGCTCAGTTTTAAGCGTTGCTGATAAAATTATTGAGGCTGTAGAGAATAAGCAGATAAGTCATTTCTTCCTTGTAGGTGGATGTGACGGAGCAAAAGTTGGAAGAAATTATTATACCGAATTTGTAAAACAGTCACCGAAAGATTCAGTTATTTTAACATTAGCCTGTGGAAAGTACAGATTTAATGATTTGGATTTGGGAGAAATTTGTGGACTTCCAAGAATAATGGATATGGGACAGTGTAATGACGCTTATGGAGCAATCAAAGTGGCAATAGCATTATCTAAGGCATTTGGCTGTGAAGTTAACGAACTTCCATTATCAATGATTTTGTCATGGTATGAGCAGAAAGCGGTATGTATTTTGCTTACATTGCTTCATTTAGGAATAAAAAACATCTTCTTAGGACCGACTTTGCCTGCATTTATTTCACCTAATGTGTTGAAATATTTGGTAGAAAATTATAATATATCTCCTATAAGCACACCGGAAGCGGATCTTAAAAAAATCTTAGGCTAACCGGTATTAGGAGGAAATATGTCAAACGTAATTAAGATAAATGATTTTGATGCTAAGGAGCTTGATGTTTACGCACGATTGTCAGAGGGACAATTGCTAAACAGACATGAGCCGGAGAAAGGGATTTTCATAGCGGAAAGTCCAATTGTAGTTGAGAGAGCTCTTGATGCAGGATGTGAACCTATTTCTATTTTGGTAGAGGACAGACACATCAAAAATCAGGCAAAAAATATAATTGAAAGATGTGGAAATATTCCAATTTTTACGGCACCGTTTGATGTATTGACAGGAATAACAGGTTTTAAATTAACAAGGGGAATGCTATGTGCAATGCACAGACCCAAGCTTAAAACAGTTGAAGAAATATGCAAGGATAAAAGAAGGGTTGCAGTGCTTGAAAATATTATGAATCCTACAAATGTAGGGGCAATTTTCCGCTCAGCTGCAGCCCTTAATATTGATGCTGTTTTGCTTACACACGGTTGTAGCAATCCTCTTTACAGAAGAGCAATAAGGGTAAGCATGGGAACAGTATTTCAGATACCGTGGACTTTTATTGATGAGAAAGAAGGAACGGGTATAGAATTGTTACATAATATGGGATTTAAGACGGCGGCAATGGCTTTAACTGACAATTCAGTAAGCATTGATGATAAAAACGTAAAGTCAGAAGAAAAGTTGGCAATAATTCTTGGTACGGAAGGTGAGGGACTTCACCAGAATACAATAAATAGTAGTGATTACACTATCAAAATTCCAATGAGCCACGGTGTAGATTCTTTAAATGTTGCAGCAGCAAGTGCGGTAGCTTTTTGGGAATTAGGCAAATAAAACTTTTAGATAAAATATTAAAGGACGGAAAATGAAAAATCAAAATAGTTTAAAATGGATAATAAAAAATAGCAAAGGTGAAATTCCTAAAATATTTATATTAAGCATATCAAATATATTACTGGCATTGGTGGCAACTGTTTTGGCACTTGTAAGTAAACTTGCAATTGATTCGGCACAAAGGGCGGCAACGGCATCATCAAATGCGGAGTTTTTGCATTACAGAAACTTGATTATTTTTAATTGTATATTAATTCTTGTAGTTATTACTTCAAGATTGCTTTTAAGAGTTTTTACACAAAGTCTTACAATTAGGGTTCAGGCAAAAATGGAAATGAAAATGCGTGGAAGACTTTTTTATTCCATTATGATGAAAGATTATGGAAAAATTAACAAATATCATAGCGGTGAATTAATGAACCGAATCACAAGTGATGTAAAAATAGTTACAGAAGGAATTATCTCTATAGTTCCTGACGCATTGTATTTCCTGACACAGTTTGTTGGAGCTTTTGTTGTTTTGGTTATTTTCGACTGGAAGTTTACAATGTTATTTATTGCAGCAGGTATTGTAATGTCAGTTATTGCAGTGTTTTTTAGAGGTAAATTAAAAAACTTAAGCAAACAGGTTCAGGAAACTGACGGAAAAGTGCGCTCATTTTTTCAGGAAGCCATTGAAAGCATGCTTGTTGTAAAAACATTTGGATTGGAAAAAAAGTTTGACAAAAAAGGAAATATTCTTCAGAGAACAAATTACGAAGTAAAAATGAAAAGAAGAAAAATAACTATTTTTGCAAATGCAGGATTTTCATTTATTTTTAATGCAGGATATCTTTTTGCCTTGGGATGGTGTGCAATAAAAGTCAGCATGAAGGCTATGACTTACGGAACATTAACAGCAGTTTTACAGCTTATTTCACAGATTCAGACACCATTTGTAAGTATAACAAAAATGTTTCCACAGTATTATGCAGTGCTTGCTTCAGCAGAGCGTATTATGGAAATTGAAAACATAACAAATGAAGAAAGTACATACGAAAAAATAGATGTAAAACAGACTTATGATAAGCTGAAAAGTATTAGATTTAATAACATAAAATTCAATTATGGCAGAGAAACAGTAATAGAGCACGGCGATGCTATGCTTAACAAAGGCGATTTTGTTGCCATAAGAGGAATTTCAGGAATTGGAAAGAGTACATTAATGAAGATGCTTCTTGGGGTTTTTAAGCCACAGCAGGGAACAATAGATATTTGTCTTGAAAACGGAAAAACAATTCAGGCAAGCCCTGATACAAGATGTATGTTTTCATATGTGCCACAGGGAAATTATTTATTTAGTGGAACTATAAGGGAGAACATCCTTATGATTAATCCTAATGCGTCAGATGAGGAAGTAAGCCAGGCACTTAAGTTAAGTGAAATAGAGGATTTTATTGAAAAATTACCTGACGGATTAGATACAGTAATCGGTGAAAAAGGTCTTGGAATCTCAGAAGGTCAGGCACAGCGTCTTGCAATTGCAAGAGCGTTAATAAGCAATGCTCCAATAATCCTTCTTGATGAAGCAACGTCGGCACTTGACAAAAACACAGAAGAAAAAGTGCTTGATAACATTAAGAAACTAAACAAAAAAACTTGCATAATCATAACTCACAAGGCAGCAGCTTTGGAGGTATGCAATAGAGAATTTATAATAAACGACAAGCAATTGACAGCGGTAAGAAAAGAGGCCATAAATTAATGACCTCCTCTTTAATGTATTACCTGTTGGAATCCCGGGTATTTTTAAGTTCAGACCAAAGTGCATCATGAAATATCATGGCAAGCTCTTCCCAGTGCTTATGTTGGTTTCTTTCGTAGTTAAGTTGCTTCTTTAAGTTGCTGATTTCAAGAAGAAGCCTATTGGTTTCATCAACTAAAGAAGCTGTTGAAATATTATTCGAAATATTGTTCATAGAATAAATCCCCCCCCCTATTCAATGCAAGTATATCACTGAAAAGGAAATTTTTGTAAAAAAATGTTCGACATTAAGTGACATAGGGTAAGGTTAAGTCTTGTAAATAGGCAAAGGCTATTATATAATTAATTAGTTAAAACCTAACAGGTTTAAAAAATATGGAAAGGAAAAACAGGCACATTAATATGAAAGTTGTGTTTGTTGACTAAATATTATCGGAAAAATGGCATTTTTAAAAAGAGTATATTTTAAGAATGCTATTAGTGATTAATATTTAGCATAGGGAAAATTAGATGGGAAAGTATTTTGGAACAGACGGCTTTAGAGGTGAAGCTAATGTAAATCTTACAGCAATGCATGCATTTAAAGTAGGAAGATTTCTTGGATGGTATTATGGAAGATTCCACAAATGTTCAGTTGTAATCGGAAAAGATACAAGAAGAAGCAGTTATATGTTTGAAGATGCACTTTCAGCAGGTTTAACATCAACAGGTGCAGATGTTTATCTTCTTCACGTTACAACAACACCAAGTGTTTCTTATGTAGTAAGAACAGAAGATTTTGATTGTGGAATTATGATTTCTGCAAGTCATAACCCATATTATGATAATGGTATAAAATTAATCAACGGTAATGGTGAAAAAATGGAACAGGAAGTAATCGACAAGGTTGAAGAATATCTTGATGGCGATTTTGATGATGTTCCATATGCAACAATGGACAAGATTGGTAGAACAATTGATTACTTTGCCGGAAGAAACAGATATATGGGATATTTAATGACTTTGGCAAAAAATTCATTTAGAAATGTAAGAGTAGGACTTGACTGTTCAAACGGTAGTGCATCAGCAATTGCAAAGAGTGTATTTGATGCATTGGGAGCAGAAACATATGTAATTAACAATGAACCTAACGGAACAAACATTAATATGGAAGCAGGTTCAACACATATTGAAGTTTTACAGAAATATGTAAAGGACAACAAACTTGATATCGGTTTTGCTTATGACGGTGACGCTGACAGATGTTTATGTATTGATGATAAGGGCAATATAGTAGATGGTGACTTAATTCTTTATGTTTGCGGTGTTTACATGAAGCAGAACGGAGAATTAGATAACAACACTGTTGTAACAACTATTATGTCAAATATTGGTTTATACAAGGCATTTGACGCAGTAGGAATTGACTATGCCAAGACAGACGTTGGTGATAAGTACGTTTATGAATGTATGAGAAATAACAACTTCCGTTTAGGTGGAGAACAGTCAGGACACATTATTTTCAGCAAGTATGCTACAACAGGTGACGGCATTCTTACATCAATCAAGTTAATGGAAGTTATGCTTTCAACAAAGAAGAAAATGTCAGAATTAATCAGCCCTGTAGTTATTTATCCACAGTGCTTAAAGAATATCAGAGTAGAAAGCAAGCCGGAAGCAAGAGCAGATGTTGATGTTCAGGCAGAAGTTGAAAAAGTAGCAAAACTTCTTGGTGACGACGGAAGGATTCTTGTAAGAGAAAGTGGAACAGAACCTGTAATCAGAGTAATGGTTGAAGCAAAAACAGACCATTTGGCTGAAAAGTATGTTAATCAGGTTATTAAAGTTATTGAAGATAAAGGTCATGCAGTATAAGACAGCTTATGAATGTATGTAATATTAAAAAATTATCTCTGTGGGGAGTGAGAATAGTTCTTGTGCTTATTATTTTATTTTGGATGAGTACTATTTTCGGATTCTCTGCAGAAACAGGAACACAGTCACAGGGATTAAGTGACAAAATCACAATAAGAGCTGTGCAGATAATTGAACCTGAATACTCTTCCTTAGATTTAGCGTCTAAGGAAGAGTTATTTAATAAAGTGAGCTTTTTTGTAAGAAAAACAGGTCATTTCAGCGAATATGGAATATTGGCAGGATTGATTTTAATTCTGTTATTTACTTTTGAAGAAGTAAGAAACACAAGAAAGCACATTATTATGGGTGCAGTAGTTACAGATTTAATATGTATGATTTATGCATCTACAGATGAATTTCATCAAACTTTTGTGGATGGAAGAAGTGGCAAGTCGGCAGATGTTTTAATAGATACATCAGGTACGGTTTTTGCCACAATTATATTATGTCTTATTATAGTTTGTGCAGGAAATAGAAGGAGAAAAAATGAGCAGTTGGAAAGATAACATTAGAAAAGTTACACCATACACACCGGGAGAACAGCCAAAAATAAGTGATGTGATTAAACTAAATACAAATGAATGTCCATATCCACCATCACCTTTGGTAACAGAGATGATTGAAAAAATGGATACTGAACGATTCAGACTTTACCCTGATCCGGAAGCAAGTCTGTTAGTTAACGAGCTTGCTGAATATTACAATGTAAAACCAGAGCAGGTTTTTGTGGGTGTAGGTTCAGATGACGTTTTGGGAATGGCATTTCTTACATGCTTTAATTCAGAAAAGCCAATTCTTTTTCCTGACATAACATACTCTTTTTATGATGTGTGGGCTGAATTATTTAAAATACCTTACAAGACAGTGGCATTGGATGAGCAGTTTAAGATTAATCCGTTGGATTTTAACAAAGAAAACGGTGGAATAATATTCCCTAATCCAAACGCCCCAACAGCAATTGAAATGCCTCTTGAACAGGTAGAGGAAGTAATAAAAAATAATCCGGATGTTGTTGTTATTGTGGACGAAGCATATGTTGATTTCGGGGGACATACAGCATTGTCATTAATTGACAAATATGACAATCTTCTTGTTGTAAGAACATTTTCAAAGTCAAGAGCAATGGCTGGAATGAGAATTGGATATGCTTTCGGTAGTAAGGAATTAATTGACGCAATAAAGGCAGTAAAATTCTCTTACAATTCATACACAATGAATCAGGCAACAATCGAAACTGGTGTTGCGGCAATAAAAGATGATACATATTTTAAGAATACAGTTTCTAAAATTATTGAGACAAGAGAGAATGCCAAGAAAGAACTTAAAAAACTTGGTTTTTCATTTACGTATTCAAAAACTAATTTTATTTTTGCTACTCATAAAAGAATGCCTGCAAAAGAAATATTTGAAAAATTAAAGAAAAAAAATATTTTTGTAAGATACTTCAATAAGCCTGGAATAGATAATTATCTACGAATTACGGTAGGAACTGATGAAGAAATGAAGAAACTTTACAAGGCATTACAGGAAATTTTGCAAAAGTAGATAATATACAAAGGTGAGAAATGAATTTATTAGATGTTTTTTTTATAGGAGTAGGGCTTTCAATGGATGCCTTTGCAGTTTCGATTTGTAAAGGATTAAAAATGAAAGTAATAGACTTAAAGCAAAGCTTTATTATAGCTTTCTTCTTTGGAGCATTTCAGCTTATGATGCCTTTAATAGGATACGCTTTAAGTGCAAGTTTTGTTGAATATATTAACAAGTATAGTCATTGGATAGCTTTTGTACTATTATTGGTTATTGGCGTAAATATGATACGAGAAGCTTTGGGAGACAGTGAAGAAGAGAAAGAAGTCATAGAATCAGTTACGGATTTTAAGGAATTATTTATGCTTGCCATAGCTACAAGCATTGATGCACTTGCAGTTGGTGTAACCTTTGGCACAATGGGAAGCAAGTTGGAAACATCGATTTGGGCATCAGTTATTCTAATTGGGATTACAACATTTGCAATATCCCTTGGTGGAGTTTTTATTGGAAATGCCTTTGGAGTTAAGTACAAGTCTAAAGCAGAGGTTGTAGGAGGAATAATTCTTATAATAATTGGATTAAAAGTGGTAATTGAACATTTTACTTAAGAACACTTGGTTTTGATGTAACTAACGATATTTTTGCAGAAAATGCGTGGTATTTTGAATGGGGAAAAATAAATAATAGATAGAAGATATACCGTCTGACAAGGTTAATGTAAACTTGTTAGACGGTATTTTTATGTAAAAATTATTAGAAATAAAATCATATGCAGGAGTAAATTCCATATTGTGCAAAAAATCAAAATTTTGTAATGCAAGTCCTGCTTTTGGGACAACTAAAAAAGTAGAATCTACTTAACAGTTAAATCGGGACCTTAATTAAATAGCAAAAAAATCGAAATTTTAGAATCGGAGGTGCCTATGGGAACGGATTCACTATACTATATTAGGGATTATAGCGGAAATTATTACAGGATAAACAATGTAAATGAATTGGTGGCTGTAAGGAATGAAACAGATGCAACAGTATTTAATTATGACCAGGCGAGAAGCCATATTGGAACAGGAAAGAAAAATGATATATCTGAACAAAGTGAAGATGTAGTTAGTCAGGTTATGGCAGGGAGGAGTGATGAAAAACAAATGGAAAATGTTGAGGGAATGGTTAGCTAGAAGGTTATAAGAAGATTTATGGAAGGAGATTAGAGTAGAATTTTTGAAGGGTAGCCCTGACATTAGAGCGGATAGGTTTGATATAGACGAAAGCTGGGCGTAGGAAAAGATAATGAAAGAAGGAAAATATAAGGCAGCAAGTAAAGATATAAATTAAGAACAATAAGCCTATTTGCTTGAAAAAAAGGTATGTTTTAAGTAAAATACTATATAAATGCAACAAGTTAATACTGAAACGGTAATATTTTATTAAATATGGTTATATTGGTACTAAAGCAAAGGGGGCAATAAAATGGCAGTTAAGACTAAGCGTAATATGTTTAACGAGGCTACACGTGTTCAAATGCCAGCAATGGTGCATTTGACACGAATTGGTTATTCATATTTTGGGAAAATAACAGAAAGTATGGCAGAAACAGTATATGATCCTGATACAAACATTTTGTTAGAGGTTTTCAAAAAACAGTTTGAAAAACTGAATCCTGATTATGTAGGTGAAGTAGAACAAATTTTGCAGAATATAAGACAGGAACTAGACAATGATGATATTGGACAAAGTTTTTATAAAAGATTGTCTAATACTTCACCTATTAAATTAATAGATTTTGAAAATCCTAAAAATAATGTATATCATTTTACGGCTGAGTTTACTTGTAAGCGTGATCAGAATGAATTTAGACCAGATATAACCTTGTTTATTAATGGACTGCCATTAGTTTTCGTTGAGGTAAAAAAACCAAACAATCATGGTGGTATGGTTGCAGAAAGCAAAAGAATGAATGAAAGAAGATTTCCAAATAAAAAATTTAGGAGATTTTTAAATATTACTCAATTTATGATTTTTTCTAACAATATGGAATATGAAACTTTAGGGGGAATTGTACCTGTTCAAGGAGCCTTTTATTGTACTACTGCAAGAAAAACTGCTTCATTTAATTGCTTTAGAGAAGAAAATCCAAGGAATTTAAGTGTTGCCCCATTTAATGCTGATTTTCCTTATAAAGAAATAGATGCAGATGTTGAAAGAAAAATTTTACAGGATTTTAATTGCGAAATAATACATACATCTTCAGAGTATAAAACAAATTTAGATGTATATACACCTACAAATAGAATACTTACATCTATGTGTAGCCCGCAAAGAATTTTATTTATATTAAAATATGGCATTACATATGTGAGGTATCAAAAAGAGATAGATGGGAAAATAGAATCTATAGAACAGAAACACATAATGCGATATCAACAAATGTTCGCATCATTGACAGTTAGAGAGAAAATAGATAAAGGAATTACTTCTGGTATTATATGGCATACACAGGGAAGTGGCAAGACGGCATTAGCATATAACCTTACAAAAGTACTTTCAGATTATTTTTCTAAAAATAATAAAGTAGCTAAATTTTATTTTATTGTAGATAGACTAGATTTATTAAGCCAGGCATCAGAGGAATTTGCGGCACGTGGACTGATTGTAAAAACGGCAAAGAATAGAGAAGAGTTGATGGAACAATTTAAGAATAATCAGGCTCAAGATGGGAATACAGGAAAAGCCGAAATTACAGTTGTAAACATTCAACGCTTTGATGAAAGTGAAGAAAACATTAATATGTCGGCATATGCCACAGAGTTACAAAGAGTATTTATAATCGATGAGGCGCATAGAGGATATAAAAAGGAAGGTTCTTTTTTGGCAAACTTGCTTGAAGCAGACAAAAAAGCCATCAAAATAGCCTTAACAGGAACCCCTCTTTTAAAAGATGAAAGAGAGTCATGGAGGATTTTTGGAAATTATATTCATACTTATTATTATGATAAATCTATTTTGGATGGATATACTTTAAAAATTATTAGAGAAGATATTGAAACTCAATATAGAGAAAAAATAACTGAAATATATGGAAAATTAGAAACTTTAGTTGAAAAAAAGAAAGTAAAGAAAGATCAAATAATTGAACATAGTAGTTATGTAAAAGAATTACTAAGATATATCATTACTGATTTAAATAAGTTTAGAAGAATACAGGGAGATGATACATTAGGAGGCATGATTGTCTGTGAAACAAGTGAGCAAGCAAGAAAAATATATGATTATTTTGAAGAAATTCAGTTAGAACTTAATAGAACAACTACAAATAAAAGTTATTTAAAAGCAGGACTTATTTTATCTGATAGTTTTGACAAAGAAACGAGAAAAAATATAGTTAACGACTTTAAAAAAAATATGACAATAGATATTTTGATTGTTTATAATATGTTGCTTACAGGGTTTGATGCACCTAGGTTAAAAAGGTTGTATTTAGGACGAAAGTTAAAAGATCATAACCTTCTTCAGGCTATTACAAGAGTAAATAGACCTTACAAAGAAAATAGATATGGATATGTTGTTGATTTTGCAGATATTAAGAAAAATTTTGAAGAAACAAATGAGTTATATTTAAAGGAATTAAATAGGTTTAACGATCCCAATGAGGTCGGGGAGGGAAATGAACTCGATACATTTAATCAGGTTATTGAAAATCCAACGGAACTTATTCAACAAATGAAAGAAGCACAGCAAGTGTTATTTAAATATACAACAGATAATGCAGAAGAGTTTAGCAGGGAAATATCTGTAATTGAAGATAAATACGAATTGTTGGAATTAAAGAAAGTTCTTATAAATGTACGAGACTGTTGTAATTTAGTGAGAACATTTGGAGATGCCGAACTAAAAGCAACATTTTCAAAAATGGAATTGACTAGATTACCTTCACTTATTTCAGAAGTAAAACATCATATTGATAACATAAATCAAAAAGAAATTTTTAATATGATGGATGTTACAAAAGTTTTAGTTAATGAGGCTATGGAAGAAATTACATTTAGCTTTAATAAGATTAGTGAAGAAGAAATGAAAATTGTAGGAGGAAAGGATTCAGTTGTAGAAAAGTATAAGAAAACAGTAAGAGCATTTACACATAATATTGATCAGGAAGATCCTGAGTTTATTACACTACAGGAAGCTTTTTTGTTAAGATTTAAAGAACATGGTTTTGAATTGAATAGTGTATATGAAATTGAGGAACAAGGAAAAGAACTTGATAGAATATTGGAAAAACTAAATGAACTGAAGAAAAAAAATAAAGTCTTATTAGGAAAATATAATGGAGATGTAAAATTTGTACGAATACATAAGAGAATTAGAGAAGAAAACAATTCTCGAAATATAGTGAATAAGGAGCCTATTGTCTCTGAGTATGATACATCAATTATGCAATTATTACTTTTGATTAAGGGGGATATTGATAAAAAGGTGTATGACAAAAGTGATGTATTAAAAAAAGATGCTTATTTTGAGCAATTGGTTATGACACAAATAAAGTCAGAAATGGATAAAATGGGAATTACATGCAATCGAGATGACAGACTATTTATTAGAAATCAAATAACAAAACAGTATTTCGAACAGTATAATCAGATTTATTCATTGACATAAGAATGAGGAGCAAAAAAGATGCCAAAAGAAAAGAGCATAAAGGAAAAAACAATAGAATTAATAGATGCATTGAAAGCAACATGTCAAACATATGGAATGGGAAATGACGGAAATGAATATAAGATTATTACACAAGTATTTCTCTATAAATATCTTAATGATAAATTTGGATATGAAGTTAAAAAGATTAGTGAAAAACTAAAAAAATCAGAAAAGTGGGAAATAACATATGAGGAAATGACGGAGGATGAACGTTTTGATATTTTTGATAGTTTGTCATCGGATGTTCCACATCTTTATCCACAGCATTTAATAGCAAATTTATGGAATCAACAAGCTAAAGAAGACTTTGATGTGATTTTTGATAATACAATGTTGGATATAGCTGACAAAAATATAGACATATTTTTTACACAAACGACGAAAAATACAAAAATTCCATTATTTGAAAAGCTGACACAGTATGTAACTGATGATGCGGCACGAGCACCTTTTGCACGAGCGTTAATAGATAAACTGGCAAATTTTTCATTTGAAGAGGCATATGAAAACCATTATGATTTTTTTGCTAATATTTTTGAATATTTAATAAAGGACTATAATACTGCCGGCGGTGGTAAGTACGCAGAATACTATACACCACATGCTATTGCTACAATAATGGCAAGATTGCTTGTTGGCAATGATACGGATTTACATAGTATAGAATGTTATGATCCTTCAGCAGGAACAGGAACTTTGTTAATGGCGTTAGCACATGAAATAGGAAAGGATAAATGTACAATATTTGCACAAGATATTTCGCAGAGAAGTAACAAGATGCTAAAACTTAATCTTATTTTAAACAGTTTAGTTTCTTCTCTTGATCATGCAGTTCAAGGAGACACTCTTGTAGCACCATATCACAAAGACGATAATGGAAAAGAACTAAGAACATTTGATTATGTTGTATCTAATCCACCTTTTAAGATGGATTTCTCAGACACAAGAGAACGAATAGCAGCAATGCCTGTTCGTTTTTGGGCGGGAGTTCCCAAAGTGCCGGCAAAGAAAAAAGAGAGTATGGCAATTTATACATTGTTTATTCAGCACGTTCTTAATTCATTGAAATCAACAGGAAAAGGTGCGATTGTGGTTCCTACAGGATTTATAACAGCAAAGTAAGGGGTAGAAAAAAAGATATTGCAACATATTGTTGACAAACATATTGTTTATGGTTGCATTAGTATGCCTTCAAATGTATTTGCTAATACAGGAACAAACGTATCAGTATTATTTTTTGATAATTCAAAGAAGACAGAAAAAGTAGTATTAATTGATGCTTCAAAAATGGGAGAAGAGTATAAGGATGGTAATAATCAGAAACGTAGGCTACGAGAATTTGAAATAGACAAAATAGTCAATACATTTTTTAACAAAGATGAAGTGGAGGATTTTTCTGTTACTGTAACATATGAAGAAATTAAAAAGAAAAGATATTCTCTTGCGGCAGGACAGTATTTTGAAGTAAAAATCGAATATGTGGAACTATCACAGGAAGAGTTTCAAGAGCGTATGGATACGTATAAAAAACAGTTGCAAGATTATTTTGATGAGGGAGACAAATTAAAAGCGGAAATTATGGAACAATTAAAGAAGGTAAAATATGAGTAAACTTACGAGATACAAATTAAGTGATTTATATGAAATGAGTTCAGGAATATCATCTACAAAAGAACAGGCTGGACATGGATATCCTTTTGTGTCGTTTAGCACAGTTTTCAACAATTTTTTCTTGCCAGAAGAATTACCAGATTTAATGGATACATCTTCGGAAGAACAAGAAACTTTTTCGGTAAAAAAAGATGATGTGTTTATAACAAGAACAAGTGAAACAGTTGATGCTTTGGCAATGAGTTGTGTTGCAGTCAAAGATTATCCAAAAGCGACGTTTAGCGGTTTTGTAAAAAGACTAAGACCCAAGAAGAAAGGAATAGTTTATTCAAGATATATAGCATTCTTTTTGAGAAGTAAGTATTTTCGCAAGGTATTAGACTGTAATACGATTATGACGTTAAGAGCAAGCTTCAATGAAGATATTTTTTCGTTTTTATATTTATATTTACCAAATTATGAAGAACAGGTAAGAATAGGTGACTTTTTATATAAAATTGAAATGAAAATTAGAAAAAATAATAAGATAAACGATAATTTAGAGCAGCAAATAAAAACAATTTTTACATTTCAGTTTTTGCAAAATGCAAATACTGAATGGAAACAGCAATCATTAGCAGAACTTTCCAAAATGTATCAGCCGAAAACAATTAGTGGAAAAGATTTAATTGCAGACGGGAATTATTTTGTATATGGAGCAAACGGAATTATTGGAAAATACAATCAATATAATCATTCCGAGTCTGAAATAGCTGTCGCTTGTAGAGGAGCAAGCTGTGGCTCTATTCAGATGACATTACCGTTTTCTTGGATTACTGGAAACGCAATGGTGGTAAGGCCGCATTCTGACTTCCCATATAGAGAATATCTTTATTATTATTTGCTTGCAAAAAATCCAAACTATTTATGTTCAGGTTCGGCACAACCACAACTTACAAGAGAAAACTTAACACTATATTCCTTAAAAGTCCCTCCAATAACAGAATTGAATGCTTTTGAAAGTTATGCTGAAAAAGTAAGAAAGATAATTATCAAAAATCAACTGGAAAATATCGAGCTTTCAACTTTACGTGATTGGCTGTTGCCTATGCTGATGAACGGTCAAGCCACCATTAGTGACTGATGCGGTAAATTATCGTTTATCTTATTATTTAAACAAATTTTATCATCAATTTTCTTTAATGCCTCAGAAATCCTGTTCTGTTCTTTGATATTAGGTAATAGTACTATAACATCTTTAAGAATATCTGTATTTAACGAAGGCATTGTTGAACCGACAGCAGCATTTATAATTTGCTTTTTTACTCCATCTCCTTCTAAATATTGCGATAAGAATAAAGTATTAACTTGTGTTTTTTTTCTTGCTCGAATGCAATCTGACCCCTGTACCCAACCATTTTCATTTTTGAAAATATATGCATGCTTATCAACAGAACCTTTTCTTCCAAAAACTATATCTCCAGTTTTTAGTATGTGTTGTGATAATCTATCCCTTGTTTGTTCTGATATATAATCTAGATTTTCTTCGACAACCATTCCAATACCAATATTTTTCACATTAATAACTGGTATTCCCTCCTTCACATATTCACTGGCACTAAATTGAGTTCCAAAGGGACCTGTTTGAAAATCAACCAATTCTCCCAATTTAGTTTTTCGCAATTTTTTCATAATTCCTCCGCTATCCGATATACTTTCTATGAGCCAATTTAACATTGCTCTGTTTGACCATTGCATATTGCAAAGTCGTATCTATTTTTCTATGCCCCAAAAGCTGCTGTAACTGTTCAATGGGCATCCCCTTATCTATTGCCATAGTTGCAAGAGTACGTCTAAATTTATGTGGATGTACCTTACTAAGACCTAATTGTTTTCCAAAATTTCGTAATCGCACTTCAATACCACCAATTTTCAATCGTTCATAAGGAGCTTTTAATGATACAAACAGTGCCGGATTGCTATCCATTCTGCTCTGTAAATAATTCTGTAAATGTATTTTTGTTCTGGCGTCAAAATAAACAACTCTCTCCTTATCGCCCTTTCCAAAAACAACACATTCACGCTCATTAAAATCTATATCTTCTCGATTTAGCAGAACCATTTCGCCTACTCGCATACCTGTTGATGCCAACATATCAATCATTGCCAAATCCCTGAGTTCTGTGCAATTATCTCTCATCAATTCAAGGGCTTCATCTGAATAAGTTTCCTTAATGTTCGTTCCAGTTTTAACTTTATGTATTCTTCTGACCGGACTTTTCAAAATATAATCCTCGTCCTCAAGCCAAGAAAAAAAGCTGGAAAGTATTCGTCGTATATTATCAATCGTAACTTTACTTGACTTTTTATTTGCCTGATATTCAGTAAGATAACAGCGTATGTCATCGGTTACAATATACTTAATGCCTTTACCTATACTATCAGTCATTGCCTGTATAGTTGCTTTGTAATATTTCAAAGTTTTCTCAGAACAACCCTCAATTCTCTTTGCAGCTAGAAACAATTCAACCAAATTCTGCTCCGATAATCCCTTATCATTTTCTGTTTTTGCAACTTCATAATCAAAAAGTGTATGTTGCAATACCTCCTGCAATCGCTGTGTTTGTGCATTGTTCAAATAAGGTAACATTCCCTGAACAATATCCATAATTAAATTTTGTTTCATAACCAATTCTCCTTTTTCCTTAGAGAACAACTATGGGGCGGTAGTCTCCTATTTTAACTCTTGCCACCCTCAAGAGTTATGAGATATATGTTAAACGATAATTTACTACATCAATCACTGATGGTAGCCTGACCGTTCATTAACATAGGTAGCAACCAATCACGAAGTTTAATAAGTAATTCGTTTTCGAGTTTATTTTGTTCTTGTAAATAAATTAATTTGTTTAATTCTTGCAGGTAAGATATGTCATTTGGTATAAATACAGGTATATTCTCCACATCACTTTTTGTAATAAATTTTACAATCGAACCTGAAGAACGTGATTTAAAAGAATTTATCCTGTATAGACTTGCTAAATACAATAGAGCAAAATATTTTTTGTCTGGAGTAAGAACATATGTCCTTTGATACGCATTAAACATTCCAGAATAATGTTTGACATTAAAATCTCCATTACCTGCTATAAGTATAGATGATGAATCAAACACATAATCATCACACAACAATGGCGTATTTGAGCACGTGAAAAATTTGTACTTACCATTGGTTACAGAAAAATTGGCATCTTCTTTACCTGTAACAACGGATGTGAGATTTTGAGCAATAGTGTATTTTCCAGGAAGTTTATGGGTTGTTGCTTTAGACATCATATTTTCAAAAATCAGGTGCATTTGTTGCTCTAAATTATCGTTTACAGTAGAAGGAGAAACTATATGATGAGTGTTTCAGATTGGATAAGTATTATTTGTGCGGGAGTTGCTTTAATAGTTACGATTATTATTGCAGTCCTACAAATAAGACAAAGCAACCGTATGGAGAGGCTTGAAAGAAGGCAGGACAAGCGTGATGAGCAGCGCCATCAAGAAAGCGTAAAATCACAAGCGGTTTCATTTATTTCTAAATATTATAAGGATAGAGGGCTTATTCCATTATGTGCAATAGCCACGATGTATAATGATTTGTTTTATTACAACAGAGAGATGTATAGAGAATTTTGCTGTTGTACTAAAGAGGTTCAAAATATAATTTTGGAATATTGTGAATTAGATTTACGAGTTAAAGAGTATAATATTTACGAAAAGTGTTTGAATGCAATAGAAAGTGTGGTGAATGAATACTTTCCTAATGATAGGAAAATTTTTTATGAGGGAGGGAAATATTTTCTACGCAGTTTAGAAAGCTATGCTAAAAAGACGATTCCGCATCAAGAGTTTGAGTATGAAAATTATATTACAGATGTTTTAGTTACTGCATTTAAGAACAATGATAAAAAAGATAAACCTATTCAACATTTGTTAGAAAAATACAATTTTGGAAGTTGCAAAGAAATAGAGGCGTGCCAATTGGTTACTGTTATCGCAAAGTTTGTAGCAATCTATGGAAATGAAAATAAAAACATTGATAAATCATATGGTTCTCCAGGAGAATATGATGGTGAAGTAATAGGAACAATGGAAGATTTATTCTTGTTAGCGTTATTTGAAATATATGTAAATTGTGTTAATGACAGAAACTGAGATATTAGAAAAGAAAGGTGAAAGAGTATGAATGAAAATACGGAATGTAGATATGGGATGCTTACAACAAGTCAAATATTGGATGTGATTATAGGAAGTCAAGGATTGAAAAAATCAGCGAATGGATATGAATGTAAAATTAATTTGTATAAATGTAATTTAAAGGTAAAACAAGTGTATAATTTGATTGAATTTGGAATAGATCCGACAATGTCTAGGTTACACCCATTAATTTCAATTAATGCTCCTATAAGTACATGTGAAGAAATATATAAGTATGATGAGGAATACTTTAATGTTGAACAAAAAAATCTACTAGATATGATTCCAGATTATATAAAAGAAACATATGGAGATGAGTTTTCAATTGTGACATTTTCTATTCTTCATGAAGTTGGACATTGGGAGTATTTCTGCAAAATGAATTATACTCCGATTGAGTATGGTGAAAAAGAGAAAATCAGAAGAAAAGAAGTATATGTAAATAATTGGGAAGAAGATAAAATGGCAAAAGAATATAGAAATATTGAAAGTGAAAAAGTTGCGGACAAATATGCTTTAAATAGACTTGAAGAAACACTAAAAAATATCGTGAATAAGTATTTTAATTGAGAAAATCCAATTTGAGGATATAAATAGGAATAAAGGACAAGTATAAAGAATAAGTGTTTTCTATATAATGTTATAAATGCAAATAGATAGGATGGTGTAGAAAAATACTATTTTTCAACCCCCTTGCACAACCTTAATTTTTGCACTATACTATATTAGTTAGAGATGTAATCTCAAATAGTATTTCATAGTAGGAGAAAAGTGAAAATGACAAAAGTTAGAACAAGATTCGCACCTAGTCCAACAGGAAGAATGCATGTAGGAAATTTAAGAACTGCACTTTATGAATTTTTGATTGCTAAGCATGCAGGTGGAGATTTTATTTTAAGAATAGAAGATACAGATAGAGAGCGTTTGGTTGAAGGCGCAGTTGATATTATTTATAGAACTATGGCTGAAACAGGTCTTGTACATGATGAAGGCCCTGATAAGGATAAGGGATTTGGTCCTTATGTTCAGAGTGAGCGTCAGGCATCAGGTTTATACCTTGAATATGCTAAGAAGTTAATTGAATCAGGAGATGCATATTACTGTTTTTGTGATAAGGAGAGATTGGAATCTTTGAAGACTTCTGTAGGTGAAGATGGAAAAGAGATTACAGTTTATGACAAGCATTGTCTTCATTTATCAAAAGAAGAAATCCAGGCAAATCTTGATGCAGGCAAGCCTTATGTAATTAGAATTAACATGCCAACAGAAGGAACTACAACTTTTGTTGATGAATTATATGGTGAGATTACTGTTGAAAACAAAGAACTTGACGATATGATTTTGATTAAGTCAGACGGATATCCAACATACAATTTTGCTAACGTTGTTGACGATCATCTTCAGCAGATTACTCACGTTGTAAGAGGTAATGAATATATTTCTTCATCACCTAAATATCAGAGATTATATGAAGCTTTTGGTTGGGAACCACCTAAATACGTTCATTTACCTTTGATTACAGATGAAAATCACAAGAAGTTAAGCAAGCGTTCAGGTCACGCTTCATATGAAGATTTAATTGAACAGGGATTTTTACCTGAAGCAGTTGTTAACTATTTGGCACTTTTAGGATGGAGCCCTGAAGACAATAGAGAAATCTTTTCACTTGATGAGTTGATTAAGGAATTTGATTATCACAAGGTAAACAAGAGCCCATCAGTATTTGACATTCAGAAGCTTAAATGGATGAATGGGGAATACATTAAGGCTATGGACAATGAAAAATTCTATGAAAAAGCTATGCCATACATCAAGAAAGTTATTACTAAGGATTTGGATTTAGAGAAGATTCTTGATATGGTTAAGACTAGAATTGAAACATTCCCAGAGCTTATGGATATGGTTGATTTCTTTGAAGAATTACCTGAATATGATGTGGCTATGTACACTCATAAGAAGATGAAAACTAATTCAGAAAATTCATTAGAAGTGTTAACAGAATTACTTCCAATTCTTGAAGCAACAGATGATTATTCAGTTGACGGACTTCACGATACAGTATTTGAATATATTGGAAAGAAGGGTTGCAAGAATGGTCAGGCTTTATGGCCACTTAGAACTGCAGTTTCAGGAAAGCAGATGACACCTGCCGGGGCTTTTGAAATTATGGAAGTTATTGGAAAAGAAGAATCAATTAGCAGAATTAAGAAAGGTATTGAATTATTATCAAAATAATTTTAATACGAAATATAGTTATTAGGCGAGTAACTGTCAGGTTAATAACTATAAGAAATGTTAATAGATTGATTTTAAAATAATATAAATGTTAAAAACATTAAAAAAGACTTTTGATTAAAGCTGTAAATAGCATATCAAAGGTCTTTTTTAATAATAAAATCCTCCAGATAATAGAAAAGCTTTTGTTTGTAATCTGAGTATTCTTTGAAAACATAAGAAAACATAAGAAATCACATTTACCTGTTTACACTTTAGTCAGACTGTGATAGACTTTCAGTACTTGGAGAGAAACAACCGGAAAGGTTGTATATATGTTTAATAAATCACAGATTCAGGCAATCAGCCATATGGATGGTCCGGCCATGGTTCTTGCAGGACCGGGTTCTGGTAAGACCACAGTTATTACCCATAGAATTAAGAATTTAATAGAAAAGGCGGAAGTGCGCCCGGAGAATATTTTAGTTGTAACTTTTACTAAGGCAGCGGCTATAAGTATGCAGAAGAGATTTTCTACATTAATGAATGGAGGGAAGGGACAACTGGTTACCTTTGGCACTTTTCATAGCGTCTTTTATAAGATTTTGAGAAAATCAAGGCGGTATGAAGCAACGGAGATTCTGTCTGAAAGGCAGAAAACGGACTATATAAGGGAGATTATTGGAAGGTATGGTATTTCTTCTAATGATATTTCAGAATTGTCTCAGAACATTATTAATGATATTGGAAATATTAAAGGTAATATGCTTAATGCTCAGGAATATGAGCCGTCCTGTTGCAAGAAAGAGGATTTTATAAAGGTTTATAACGCTTATAATTTGGAGTTAAAGAAGGATGGCAAGATGGATTTTGATGATATTCTAAGAGAGTGTTATTTGTTGTTATGTGAGAATCATACAATACTTGAACAGTGGAGGGAGCTGTATAAGTATATTTTAATAGATGAGTTTCAGGATATTAACAGAATCCAAATGAATATAATAGAGCTGTTGGCTAGTCCTCTTAACAATATTTTTGTGGTGGGGGATGATGACCAGTCCATTTATGGTTTTCGTGGAGCAAGACCGGAGATTATGATTGAGTTTAAGGATTATTATCCCGAGGCTGAACTTATTGTCTTGGATGTTAATTACAGAAGTACTCAGCCCATAATTAATGTGGCAGGTCGTGTTATTGAAAATAATAAGACCAGATTAGATAAGTGTGCTTACGCTAATAATGATAAGGATTTTCAACCTGATATACGAAAGTTTCGAAATCAAGTGGAAGAATTAAAGTTTGTAGTATCCAAAATAAAGGAATATGAAAATCAGGGGATTAGTCTGTCTGAAATGGCTATTCTTGTTAGGAATAATAGTCAGATTCAGGAGATTTCAAGTTTTTTAAAAAACAGAAAGATAGAAGCGGAAAGTGGAAAGCATAGAAGTAACATTTATAATGGTATGGTTGCAAAGGATATTTTGTCTTATGTTAGAGGAGCATTAAAGTTTGACGGCACATATTTCAATGAAGATTTAATATATGTTTTAAATAAGCCTCAAAGATACATAAGCAGGCAGGTTGTTCTTAGCGTGAATATGAATATTTCCGCTGTTAGAAGAATTTATAGTAAAAACAACATAGACAGTTTTCTATTTCATATTGAGATGATAAGAAAGCTACCACCTCAGGCAGCATTGTCATATATTAGAAAGGGTGCAGGTTATGAGGAGTATTTGCGCCTGTATGCCATTGAAAATAATATTCCAATGTCAGGGTTGTTAAAACAATTGGAACAGTTAGTGCAGGAGTGTAGCAAGTTTAATACATTAGAACAGTGGATAAATAGCATTGATTCAGCACAAAATAGTGAAGGTCAGAATTTTGGTAAAAAGAGCAGTGGAGAAGGTGGCACAAATAACAGGATTAATATTATGACAATGCATGGCTCTAAGGGATTGGAATTTAAGGCTGTGTTTATTGTTGATGCTAATCAGGGAATAATCCCTACGTCAAAGGCATTAAGAGAGAGGGACTTTGAGGAAGAACGCAGACTTTTTTATGTGGCAATGACAAGGGCAATAGACTATTTAAATGTGTATGCAGTGGAAGAAAGGCTGGGATGCCCCATAGAAGTGTCCATGTTTGTGGAAGAGATGCTGTAGAAAGTTAAATATTTGTGAACTGTATCTATTTTATTGCATTTTCCCGTATGTTTTGATAAAGTTATAGCAAACTAATTGGTATAAAAAAGGTATACCGATAATAAATAGCGGAAAGCGGAAAGAGGAAAAGATGGGAACTAATAATATTGACAATGAAGATGAAGAATTATTTGTAACAATTACATTGGAAGATGATTCAGAGATTGAATGCGAAGTGCTTACAATTTTTGAAGTTGAAGAACAGGACTATATTGCATTACTTCATGATAATGGAGAAGAAGATGGAGAAATATTTATTTATAGATATTTTGAAGACGAAGATGGAGAGCCTGGACTTGACAATATTGAAACACAGGAAGAATTTGACATGGTTTCAGAAGTGTTTGACAGTATTGTTGAAGACGGAGAATATGACGAAATTATCGAGGAATAATATTTAGGACTGTAGGAGTGTAAAGCAGGTCATAATCCGTATAGAGATGATTTGTATGTTTGGATAATTAAATCATCTTTAGAGATAAAGAGGTGATAGGATGCCAGGGACAAACAATGAAGCAACAAGAAAAGAAGAAGTAAAGAAAATAGTAGAAAACAGAAGACGCAAGGCAGAGTTAATTAGAGAGCAACAGATTAAGAAGAGAAACACTATAATAGCAATTGGTGTTGGAATTTTAGTTGTGCTTATTTTGGTAATGGTTTTGGCTAAGTCCTGTTCATCAGGAAAGAAGACGGCAAAAACTTCGGCAACTACTGCAAAGCAGATTACAACAGTGGCGCAGACTACTGTTCAGGAAACTACTACGGCAGAAGAGTATATGTATACTACTGATGTTTTGAACCTGCGTAAGTCGGCAAGTGCCAAATCCAAACTTATAACTCAGATAGGAGCAGGTAAGAAAGTACAGGTCATCTCAGAGAATGGCAAGTGGTGCCAGATTAAATATGGCAAGGATACAGGATATGTAATGAAGAAATATCTTAGTTATTCTAATATGCTTGATTAAGAGTTTTATATTAATTTTATATTAATAGCGTTAGTATAGTTTTTGAAACTAATGAGATTTAGGGAAGGCTTGAAATTGTTCAGGCCTTTCTTTTACATTATTAAAGTGATAATTAGATTTTATTATTAAAGTTGACTGTTTAATAGATTAGGATTGAGGATATGGAAATGAATTATAGTGAAGCAAGAGAGTATTTGAAGAATGTGAATAAGTTGGGAAGTATTCTGGGACTTAATACCATAAAAGAATTACTTAAGAGATTGGGCAATCCACAAAATGAACTTAAAGTAGTTCACATTGCAGGAACTAACGGAAAAGGTTCCATTATGACTTTTGTTCAGAATATTTTAATGGAATCAGGATATAAGGTTGGAAGATATTGTTCACCTGCAGTTTTCAATGAGCGTGAGATTATAAGAATAAATGACGAATACATATCAGAGGAACAATCTGCTGATTTGCTTACAAGAATAAAAGAAAAATGTGACAGTATGTATAGTGAAGGTTTGCCACATCCTACATCCTTTGAAATAGAAACAGCAGAGGCGTTAATGTTTTTTAAAGAGCAGAACTGTGATATAGCTTTAATTGAATGTGGAATGGGCGGAGAAACTGATGCAACGAATGTATTTGAAAAAGTTCTTTGCAGTGTTATTGCCACAATTAGTCTTGACCATACTCAGTTTTTAGGCAGTACTATTGAAGAAATAACAAAAGTTAAATCAGGAATAATTAAAGAGAACTGTCCGGTTGTAATATCTAAACAGACAGTGGAGGCTGAGAATGTAATAAAACAGGTTTGTAAGCAGAAGAATTCAGAACTTATAATTCCTACTGAGCAGGATTTGGAGAATGTGGAAATAGATGGTTTAACAACAAAGGTTACATACAAAGCATCTAATAATAAAGAATATATTCTTAACCTTCAGGCTCTTGGCACATATCAGATTAAAAATGCTAAGACAGCAGTTGAGGTAGCAATAGTGCTTGATAAAGCATTAACAGAAAAGACCAATATATGCGATGAGTCAGATATGAATAATAGCACTGGTATGAAAAATAATATTAATAATAGTGGAAATACAATTGAGAAAAATATAAAAAAAGGCATAGAAAAAACAGTTTGGCCGGGACGTATGGAAGTCATAAGTAAGGAGCCGTTAATTATAATTGATGGCGCTCATAACCCGGGAGCAGTGCTTGAACTAAGGAAAACTTTGGATTTATATTTTACAAATAAGAGAATAACATTTATAATGGGGGTGTTGTCTGATAAAGATTTTTCCAAGGAAGCAGAAATTATTGCTGACAGGGCAGAAAGAATTATTACGATAACGCCAAACAATTCACGAGGTTTAGACGGGCACAAGCTTGCAGAAACTTTGGTGAAATATAACCATAATGTACAGGTTGCAGATAGTTTGAAGCAGGCTGCGGAAGAATCAATAGATACAATAAAAGATAACAGGGCCGATATGATTTTGGCGTTTGGTTCATTGTCTTATTTAGGAGAGCTAAAACAGGTAGTAAGATTAATCTGTAACCATTAAACAAACAGTTAAAGCCGGAAGGAGAGATTGACGTGTTTGACAAGAAGAAAATAGAAGAAGGAATTAGACTTTTATTAGAGGGAATCGGTGAAAACCCGGATAGAGAGGGCCTAAAGGATACTCCGGACCGTGTGGCAAGAATGTATGAAGAATTGTGTAGCGGTATGAATATGAGTCCTAAAGAACATTTGTCCAAAACATTTACTTGTGATAATGAGAATGTTGTTATTGAAAAGGATATTACTTTTTATTCAACATGTGAACATCATCTTATGCCATTTTATGGAAAGGTGCATATTGCGTACATTCCAAATGGCAAGGTTGTGGGAATCAGTAAACTTGCAAGAACAGTAGAAGTTTATGCAAGAAGATTACAGATTCAGGAGCAGATGACTAACCAGATAGCTAAGGCATTGGAGAAGTACCTGGGAGCAAAGGGTGTACTTGTTATGGCACAGGCAGAGCATATGTGTATGTCTGCAAGAGGAATTAAGAAGCCGGGAAGCAAGACGGTTACTTTTGCAAGTACAGGAGTTTTTGAAGAGGACAGAAATCTTAGAAGTGACGTCTTGTCAATTTTTAGGGATGGACAGTAGAAAGATTGGAGTATGATATGAATATTGGAAAATACAATTTTGATTTAGAAAAAGAACCTGTAATAATGGGAATTTTAAATGTAACACCTGATTCATTTTCAGATGGAGGTAAGTTTAACAACTTAGATGCTGCATTAAAGCATACAGAAGAAATGATTAAGGATGGAGCAAAGATTATAGACGTAGGTGGCGAATCTACAAGACCAGGTTACACACTTATTAGTGACGAAGAAGAAATAGGTCGTGTAGTGCCTGTAATTGAAGCAATTAAGAAGAATTTTGATATTGCTGTATCCCTTGATACATATAAGACTAAAGTTGCAGAAGCCGGAGTTAAAGCCGGATGTGACATGATTAACGATGTATGGGGATTTAAGTATGGCGAAAGAGATATGGCAGACCTTGTGGCAAAAACAGGTGTAGCAGCCTGTGTTATGCATAATAAGAATGTTATAACTTATAATGATTTTGTTAATGATGTAGTTAATGAATTAAAGGAATCTGTTGAGATAGCTCACAAGGCAGGAGTTAAGGATTCTCAGATTGTATTAGATCCGGGAGTTGGTTTTGCAAAGGATTATGAACAGAATCTTTTAATAATTAAGCACGTGGACAAACTTTTGGAACTTGGTTATCCTGTACTTCTTGGTACATCAAGAAAGTCTGTTATTGGTTTAACTCTCGATGTGGATAAGAATGACAGAATGGCAGGCACAGTTGCCACAACAGTTATGGGACTTGAAAGAGGATGCAGAATCTTTAGAGTTCATGATGTAAAAGAGAATTATCAGGCAATGATGATGGCTGAGAAGATTCTAAAAGCATAAGTTTAAATGCTATTAAAGATTAAAAAACAAAAATATTATCTAAAAAGGAAATAATATGGATTGTATTAAGATTAGACAGTTAGAAATATTTGCATACCACGGTTGCAATGAAGATGAAAAAATAAACGGTCAGAAGTTTTATGTAGACGCTAACCTTTATACTGATGTGAGAACTCCGGGATTAAGCGATGATTTGGAGGATACAGTTAATTATGCAAAGGCGTGCAAGTTTATAAATAAGTTTATGACTGAAAATAGATTTGACTTAATAGAGGCTGTTGCAGAGCAGACGACAAGAGGACTTTTGAAAGAGTTTCCAAAGATTAAGGCTATTGATTTTACTATTAATAAGCCTAATGCACCTATTAAGTTACCTTTTGGAAATGTAGCTGTTTCAATTTCAAGAAAGTGGAATAAGGCTTATTTAAGTATTGGCTCAAATATAGGAGACAAGGAGGGATACCTTAATCAGGCAATTGATAGTCTTTATGATGATGAAAATTGCAGAGTTTTGGCGGTATCTAAATTTATTGAAACTGAACCTTATGGACCTGTGGAACAGGACAATTTTTTAAATGGTTGCGTTGAAATAGAAACATTGTATGAACCTAAAGAATTATTAGCTACAGTTAACAGAATTGAGGCTGAGGCAAACAGAACCCGTGAAATACACTGGGGACCAAGAACTTTGGATATAGATATTGTTTTATATAATAATGATATAGTTAATGAAAAGGATTTATTAATTCCTCATGTGGAAATGCATAAGAGACTTTTTGTTTTGGAACCTCTTAAACAAATAGCACCGTATGCAGTACATCCGATTTTAAACAAAACAGTTAGTCAGATGTTAGAGGAGTTACAGCCGGATAACAAATGTGCAGGTTGTGGTGGATGTAGCATGAAACAGATGTCTGAACAATAAGAAAAAACTGAAGAAAGCATAAGGAATACAATGAAGGATTTATTAGAAAGCAGAAAAGAAATAGATGAAATAGATGATAGCATTATTAGATTGTTTGAAAAAAGAATGGAAGTATGCAAAAATGTAGCAGAGTATAAACTTAGAACAGGCAAGCCAGTTCTTGACAGACAAAGAGAGCTTGATAAAATAGCCACTTTAAAGACTAAAGCATCAGACGATTTTTATGCTCACGGCGTAGAGGAATTGTTTGAACAGATTATGGCTATGAGTCGTAAGATGCAGTATAAGCTTTTAAATGAAGAAGGCGTAAACAATGATATTGGGTTTGATATTGTAGATAAGCTTCCAACAGAGGATGCAACAGTAGTATATCAGGGAATTCCCGGAGCTTACAGCCAGCAGGCGGCAACAGAATATTTCGGGGATAAGGTTAACTACGTTAATGTTACAACTTTTAGAGAAGCAATGAAATATGTTAGAGATGGAAAGGCTGACTATGCAGTTCTTCCTTTTGAAAATTCTTCAGCGGGAATTGTAACAGATGTATATGATTTGCTTGTAGAATTTCAGAATTATATTGTGGACACATTTGATGTAAAAATCGAACATTGTCTTTGCGGTATTTCGGGAGCTACAATTGATGACATAAAGGAGGTTTATTCACATCCACAGGCATTTATGCAGAGCAACAAGTTTATTGAAGAACATGGTTGGGGCAAGGTTAATCTTGCCAATACTGCAATAAGCGCAAGATATATTTCGGAACAGTCAGATAAGTCCAGAGGTTGTATTGCCAGCGAAAATGCAGCAAATATTTATGGACTTAATATTTTACATAAAGGCATTAATTTTAATGATTCTAATACAACACAGTTTATTATTATCAGCCGTCAGAGAGTGGCAAGAAGAGATGCAGGTTTGATTTGTATTAGTTTTGAAATGCCTCACGCATCAGGTACTTTATATCAGATGTTATCTCATATTATTTACAATGACCTTAACATGACACGTATTCAGTCAAGACCTGTACCGGATAAGAACTGGGAGTACAGATTCTATGTTGAATTTGAGGGTAGGGCTAATCAGCCTGGAGTTGTAAATGCTCTTAGCGGAATTAATGCAGAAGCGCTTAATATGAAAATATTGGGAAATTATTAATATAAAAAAAGAATTGCGTATGCTTTTAAGCGTTTTACTTAAAGGATACGCAATTCTTTTTATTTATAGATAATAATTAATCCTCATCAACTTCCAGTGGTTCAATACCAACTTTTATTTCTAAGAATTTAAGAATATCATAGTAGACTTCTTCATTGTTTAATTCATTAAAGAGTTCATGTCGCATTCCCGGATATAACTTTGAAAAAGTATTTGGAAAACCACAGTGTTTAAAGTGGGTAACAGCTTTTTTAAAGTCTTTATCACTTTTACGGCAGGGATCATCTCCACCTGACATAAACATAACAGGAAGTTGTTTGTTCTTGTTAGTCCAGCCAAGCTTACTATAAACCTGTTCCATTAATGAGAAAAGGCAGTAGTACCCATTTAGTGTGAAAGGAACACCACATAGTGGATCCTTGTTATATTCCTCAACAATAAACTTGTCGGTAGAAAGCCAAGAGTTAACGATACCTTCTTTAAGGAAAGGTTTCTCAAATGGACCGTTAACCATATTTTCAATAAAAGGGCTTCTATAATGCCAGCCTCTAAAAAATGCAAGAAACTTGGCTAAAAACTTACCGACAGCAGCCAATGAGTTTTCAGAAGGAGAACCGCTAAGTATAACGGCATCAACTTCCTGAGAATATTTCTTTAAATATGTTCTTACAACCAATGAACCCATACTATGGCCTAGAAGTATAAAAGGTAAATTAGGAAATTCACGTTTAAGATACATAGTATATTCCTGAACATCGTTTACAAGACCTTTGTAGCCTTCTTCGCCAAAATAGCCTAAGTCATCAGTTGTTAATATGTTTTCTCCGTGTCCACGCATATCGGCAATGGCACATATATATCCGCGTCGGCTGAAATACTCCATTGGAGCAGCATAACGGTTACGTGTTTCGCACATTCCGTGAACAAATTCAATAACCCCAATTGGTTCAACACCGTCAGGGGGATAGGTGATAGTATGTGGTCTCATAGATACTCCATAAAATTAACTGTTAATAATAAAATGTATTAATCTAAGCAAAAAAGCAAATCAAAATATTTGATTCTAGTTATCTGCATCCATTCCGTCAGTTGTGTAAACAGCTCTCTTTCTTGCCATTTCATCATTTTCAAGATATTCATCGTAAGTAGTAATCTTGTCAATTAACTTACCGTTAACGATTTCCATAATTCTGTTAGCTGTAGTCTGTACAACCTGATGATCTCTTGAAGAGAATAAAAGTACGCCAGGGAACTTAATAAGTCCGTTGTTAAGTGCTGTAATACTTTCCATATCTAAGTGGTCAGTAGGTTCATCAACAATAAGAACGTTGGCACCTGAAATCATAAGTTTTGAAAGCATAACTCTAACTTTTTCACCACCGGAAAGTACGCGAACTTTCTTAACACCTGCATCACCGGGGAATAACATTCTGCCAAGGAACTGACGAACATAAGTTGCGTCTTTGTTGTCTGAGTACTGTGTAAGCCAGTCAACAATTGCATCATCACTGTCAAAGTCCTTAGTGTTATCCTTAGGGAAGTATGACTGTGAAGTTGTAATTCCCCATTTGTATGAACCTTCATCCGGTTCCATCTGTCCTGCAAGAATTTGGAATAATGTAGTTTTTGCAAGTCCGTTAGAACCTACAAAAGCTATTTTATCTTCACGTCCTACAACGAAAGATATATCATCTAAAACCTTAACACCGTCAATAGTTTTTGAAAGATGTTCCACAGTAAGAACCTCATTACCGATTTCACGGTTAGGTCTAAAGTCGATGTATGGATATTTACGGCTTGATGGACGAATTTCGTCTAATTCGATTTTTTCAAGAGCACGTTTTCTTGAAGTAGCCTGTTTTGATTTAGAAGCATTGGCGCTAAATCGCTGGATAAAGTCCTGTAATTCCTTAATCTTTTCTTCTTTCTTACGGTTAGCTTCTTTCATCTGCTTAACGATTAACTGACTTGATTCATACCAGAAGTCGTAGTTACCTGCGTATAACTGAATCTTAGCATAATCAATGTCCGCAATCTGTGTACAAACTTTGTTAAGGAAGTATCTGTCATGGGATACTACAATAACTGTATTGTCAAAATTGATTAAGAACTCTTCAAGCCATTCAATGGCATCAAGGTCTAAGTGGTTAGTAGGTTCGTCAAGTAAAAGAATGTCAGGATTACCAAACAATGCCTGTGCAAGCAAAACTTTGACTTTTAATGAACCGTTAAGGTCTTTCATAAGGTTGTAATGATATTCAGTATCAACACCAAGACCATTAAGAAGAGTAGCAGCATCACTTTCTGCTTCCCAACCGTTCATTTCTGCAAACTCACCTTCTAATTCTGAAGCACGGATACCATCTTCATCGCTAAAGTCTTCCTTCATATAAATGGCATCTTTCTCTTTCATAATATCGTAAAGTCTCTGATTACCCATAATAACAGTATCAAGAACAGTACATTCATCATACTGGAAGTGATCCTGCTTTAAGAATGAAAGACGCTCACCCGGTGTAATAATAACCTCACCGCTTGTAGGTTCGATTTCACCTGTAAGAATCTTTAAAAATGTTGATTTTCCGGCACCGTTGGCTCCGATTAAGCCGTAGCAGTGACCTGGAACAAATTTTATATTTACATCTTCAAATAATGCCTTTTTACCAAATCGTAAAGACACATTGCTTGTACTTATCATTTTTTTTGTTACCTCTCTTATTTAATAATGGTGTGTGGGCTATCGCACCCGTACAGATTAGTATAACAGTTTTGGGAATTTTAAGCAATAAAGGTTTAATAAATGTAGTGTAAAAGTACAGAAAAGATAATGTGGGAAAATTAATAAAACTATTTTTGTAGGTTGATTTTGTTTCTTTAATCAAAAGGGTATGTTATAATTCACTTATCTATGCGAAAGTTCGGGCATAAGAATTTATGTCAAAATTGTGTCTATATGGGCATATTAAGAATGACTGGAAAGGATACACAATGGATTTAAATAAAATAAAAGTATACAGAGGTAATCCTTTAATGATGGGGGCTACTGTAATAGGCGACACGGTTAATTTTGCCATTACAGCAAGATTAGGAAGCAAATGTGAACTTGTTTTATATGAAAAAGGAAAAAACAATGAAGCGGCACGTATTCCTTTTGAAAATGCGCAGGTTATAGGAAATGTTTTTGCAATGAGCATTGAAGGGCTTGATTATAAGAAATATGATTATAATTTTTCTATTGATGGAAAGATTGTGACAGATGCTTATGCAAAGGCACTTTCAGGAAAAGAAAAATGGGGAATTGTTCCTACTGATATAAGAGGAAGCATTGTAAGCAGTGAATTTGACTGGCAAAACGACGCACCACTTAGAAGACCTTATGATGAGACAATTATATATAGACTTCATGTACGTGGCTTTACAAAACATGTAAGTTCAAAGGCTAAGCATAAGGGAACTTATTTGGGAATTGTAGATAAGATACCTTATTTAAAGGAACTTGGAATAACTATGATAGAGTTAATGCCGGCATATGAATTTAATGAAATGGAATCACATGTGGCAACGTCTATGAAGGGACAGTTTAGCATTGAGAACCCTGTGCTTAATTATTGGGGATATACAAGCGGTTATGCTTTTGCACCGAAAGCTTCATATGCTTATGCCACAAAGCCGGGTAGTGAAGTTGAAGAGTTCAAATACATGGTAAGAGAGCTTCATAGAAACGGAATAGAGGTTTCTATGGAATACTTTTTCCCTGAAGGAACTAATCCTACACTTATTTTGGATGCACTTCATTATTGGGTTATGGAATATCATATTGACGGTATTCACGCTAACTGTGAAAAAGCAGTCATGAAGATGATTCAGACGGATAATCTTTTGTCTACAACAAAGATTTTTACTTATAATTTTGCTACGGATACGGATTTTTATGCCAATGTTGAAAATAAGAATCTGGCAAACTTTAATGATGATTTTATGGTATCGGCAAGAAAGTTCATTAAAGGCGATGAGGATATGTTAAATACCATATCTTACAAGATTAAGGCTAATCCGCCAGCAGTGGCAGTAGTTAATTATGTGGCTAACCACAATACTTTTACATTATATGATGCGGTTTCTTACGATAAGAAATACAATCAGGCAAATGGCGAAAATAACAGGGACGGTGCAGTTTATAATTATAGTTGGAATTGTGGCGCTGAGGGCGATACAAGAAAACGTAAAATAAATGAGTTAAGAAAGCATCAGATTAAAAACGCTCTTTCACTTGTATTGCTAAGTCAGGGAGTACCTATGATTTATGCCGGAGATGAAATGTGTAACAGCCAGAAAGGAAATAACAACCCTTATTGTCTTGATAATGAAATATCATGGACTAACTGGAATACAACAGCCATGGCAAAGGAGATTCTTGACTTTACAAAGAAGCTTATTCAGTTTAGAAAGCAGCATAAGATTTTGCATTTAAGCAGCGAGCCAAGGCTTATGGATTATAAGTCATATGGTTTGCCGGATATGTCTTATCACGGTTCTAAGGCATGGTATGCAGATTTTAGTCATTTTAACAGACATTTTTCTGTTATGTATTGCGGAAAATATGCAACTATTGATGGAAAAGAAGATGAAGCAGACTTATTCATAGCTTACAATATGTTTTGGGAGATGATTAAATTCGGCATTCCGTCTGCAAGAAATAAAAGACAGTGGAAAGTTGTTTTTGCTACAGATTCAGGATTTAAGGAACCTAGTGATGGTATTGAGAGAATGCTTCAGGTGCCACCAAGAAGCATTGTAGTTTTAATGGCTAAATAAGAAAAGGCAATAAATGGAAACACAAGGAAAAAAAGAAAATGAATGAATTAAAAGAAAAAGGTCTTGGAGTTTTTATTAATCTTGATAAATGGGGGATTAGTACATTTACCCTAAAAATAATTGCTATGATTACAATGATTATTGACCACGTAGGTTTTTTGTTTTTTCAGGACAATCATCAGACATATATAATACTTAGATCTATTGGGCGTATAAGCTTCCCAATATTCTGTTTTGTTTTGGTTGAGGGATTTTTCCATACATCAGACAGATTAAAACATGCAATCAGGCTTGGAATATTTGCCTTAGTATCAGAGATTCCTTATGATATGCTTTATGGCAGATTCTTTGATATGGCAAGACAGAACGTAATCTTCACTTTATTTATAGGTTATATGGCAATCTGGGCATTGCAGTCCATATCAATGTTTAGGGTTGCATATCCTGACAAAATATTAAAACACATAGGAGCCGGAAGACTTAACACAATACTTGAATTAGTAACATTGGCAGTAGCTTTTGGAATGGCATACTTCCTCCACACATCATATTCATACGGTGGAGTAATGCTTATTATATGTTTTTATGTGTTTAATAATCATCACATAGGAAGAGCAATTTCAAACTTAGTATTCAACATTGGAATGTTTGGATTTGGAGTGCAGTGGTGGGGGGCGTTAAGCGTGTTGCCCATAGCATTTTATAACAAAAAACCGGGAACAAAGAAATTAAAATATATGTTCTACTGGTTCTATCCGGTACACTTATTAATACTGGTATTAGTGAAGATATATGTAATACATTAGTTTGGATAAAGCAAGAGATGTAGTGATAGAAAATAATTAAAAGATAGTATTGGATAGGGTTTATAAGCAGTAACTCAAACAAGTCGTTGAACGAAAAAAAGTAGTAATTAAAAGGTAAGATATCGTGGATAAAAGGCACTTTTTAAGTTGAAAGTTATTTAAAATAATATTGAGAGAAAAAAGCCATTGCAAACAATAGGCAGATTTTTGAAATTTTGCGAGTATAGTGTACAGTGATAAACTTACTGTCTGAGCCGTAGGCGAGTTTAAGTTTTCACTGTACAATAGACGACGGAGCAAAATGAGAAAATCAACGTGTTTGAAAGGGCTTTTTTCTTGCAATATTAAATAACTTTCAACGTAAACGAGAAAGTCTTTTATTTAGGATATACCAGTCTTGTTTCGTCAATGTTTTTTAGAACTTCATTATAGTACCTGTTACATACGTATTTTGCCATATTTAAATTCATGTCAAGATAGTTGCCACAGTCCTTTGCACATGCACCGGGAACATCTCCCTCAAAATCTTTCATAAATATAAACATTCTTGTTACAAGTTCAACTACATCTTTTGAATCATAATCACCAGCCAAAACCATATAAAATCCTGTTCTGCATCCCATAGGACCAAAGTATATTGTTTTGTCTTTAAATTCAGAGTCATTTCTTAAAAATGTTGCGCCAAGATGCTCAATTGTATGAACTTCTGCAGTATTAAGAACAGGTTCAAAATTAGGGCGTGTCATTCTAATATCAAAAGTTGTAATAACCTGTTGGCCAACCTTATCTTTTCTTGAAACATAAACGCCGGGTAATAATTTTAAATGGTCTATTGTAAAACTTGCTATTTTTTCCATAGAAACTTCCTCCTATTAAAAACCATAACGGTTAAAAATTATAGGAAAAATATAACACGAATTATAGCGAAAATCAAACAGAAGGCATAAAGTGTTCTTTGTTGATATAGAAATGGAAAAATTTATATGTTATACTAGTCATACTCTAGCTTAAAGGGGCGTTAAAATATGGATATTAATAACGAAAACATAAACAATAATGAAAATAATAACGAAAATATAAACAGCGAAAAGCCGCATAAAAGACGTGTGCGTTACAAAGGCACACATCCAAGAACTTACGCTGAAAAGTATAAAGAGCATAATCCGGAAAAATATAAGGATACCATTGAGAAGGTTATTAGTAAGGGAAGTACTCCGGCAGGTATGCATATTTCAATATGTGTAAAGGAGATTCTAGAGTTTTTGGATATTAAACCGGGACAGATTGGTCTGGATGCCACACTTGGATATGGTGGACATACTTTACAGATGCTTAAGAAGTTAGATGGAAAAGGACATATCTATGGATTGGATATTGATCCTATTGAAATAAAAAAGACAACTAAGCGTTTGGCAGACAAAGGTTTTGGGAAAGATGTTCTTACTACAATAAATACTAATTTTAGAAACATAGATCAGGTAGCTAAGGAACACGGACCTTTTGATTTTATTTTGGCGGACCTTGGGGTGTCATCAATGCAGATTGACAATCCGGAAAGAGGTTTTACTTATAAGTATGAAGGACCACTTGATTTAAGATTGAATCCTGAAAAAGGAATTTCGGCAGCAGAAAGACTTAGAGATATTTCTGTAGATGAGCTGGAAGGAATGTTTATTGAAAACTCAGATGAGCCATATGCATATGAAATTGCAAAAGCTATAGTTGCAAGAAATAGAACAAATAATAAGATTGAAACAACTACTGATTTAAAAAACGTAATTGAGAAATCTTTATGTGTTGTGCCACAAAAAGAGAGAAAAGAAGCAGTAAAGAAAAGCTGTGCAAGAGTTTTTCAGGCATTAAGAATTGATGTAAACAATGAATTTGAAGTGTTGTATGATTTCCTTGAAAAACTTCCGGATGCTTTGGCAAGTGGCGGAAGAGTGGCAGTGCTTACATTTCATTCAGGAGAAGACCGTCTTGTAAAGAAATCATTTAAGGCTTTACAGAAGCAGGGAGTTTACAGTGAAGTTGCAAAAGATGTTATAAGACCAAGTGCAGAGGAATGTAACACTAATCCAAGAGCAAGGTCAACAAAGATGCGCTGGGCAATAAAGGCTTAACTTAAAGCAGTGCTTAATAAAATAAATATACAAACCATTTAAAAAGTGGTATGATGTATAAGATATGAGAGAGGGAAGCATATGTCAATCTGTGTAATAAATAGATGGTGACTTGGATGCTTTGATAATCAAATCAATATAGAAATATAAAACATAAAAGAAAAAATAAAGATATAAGGGAGAACAATATGTTAGGCGATAAGAAGGTATCATATAGTGCTATGCAGTCAACAGGAACATTAACATTAGGAAATTACCTGGGAGCACTTGATAATTGGCTTAAAATGCAGGAAGAATATGAATGTTTTTATGCAATAGCAGATTTACATTCATTAACAATTAGACAGAATCCTGCTGAACTTAGAAAGAGAGCAAGAGATTTATATGCATTGTACGTTGCAGCAGGACTTGATCCTGAAAAAAACTGTATTTATTTTCAGTCACATGTTTCTGCTCATGCTGAACTTGCATGGATCCTTGATTGCTTTACGTATATGGGCGAATTAAACAGAATGACTCAGTTTAAGGATAAGGCTGCTAAACATGCAGATAATATTAATGCAGGACTTTTTACATATCCATCACTTATGGCGGCAGATATTTTGCTGTATCAGGCAGATGTTGTACCTGTAGGTGTTGACCAGAAGCAGCACTTAGAGCTTACAAGAGATATTGCAAACAGATTTAATGGAATTTATGGTGATGTATTTACAATTCCTGAGGCATACATTGGAAAGTCAACAGCTAAGATTATGAGCCTTCAGGATCCAACAAGAAAGATGTCAAAGTCAGACGAAAATCCTAATGCAAGTATTTTGTTAATGGATGATCCTGATACAATTATCCGTAAGTTTAAGAGAGCTGTAACTGATTCAGATATGGAAATCAGATATTCAGATGATAAGCCGGGTATTCAGAACCTTATTAATATTTATTCATGTATTACAGGAAAGACTATTGAAGAGGTTGAAAAAGAATTTGATGGCAAAGGATATGGTGAATTCAAGCTTGCAGTAGGAGAGTGTGTTGCTAACAGACTAAAACCTTTACAGGACAGATTTTATGAACTTCAGAAAGATAAAACATATTTAAATAGCGTTATCAAAGAAAATGATGAAAAAGCTGCTTATTTTGCAAACAAAACCCTTAGAAAAGTTCAGAAGAAAGTTGGACTCACAGAAAGAATCAGATAGGAGTTTGGCAGATGAAAAACAAAGTTAATAAGAAGTTTATTCATGACGAACAGTTTTTTATTGTAAAAAAATAATGATAATAAAATATAAAAAAGCATTGTGCCAGATTTTGGTTCAATGCTTTTTCTATTTTTTAGAAACTATATATTTAGAATATCTGTAAATAATAATCATGTAAAAACAAAATTCGAAGTACATAGGGGAACACAGGTGATATAGAATGAAAAACAAATTAGAATTATTTTATAGAATTACATTTATAATTATTTGTGGAATAGGAATTTTTATACATTTCGACTTAAATGACAGAGATTATAATGCTCATGAATTTAGCTTTTTTACGTTATGGAGCAATATATTTTGTTTAGTGTTTATGTGTGTGTTACTTATAAAGCATTTCAGAGGAAAAGATACTTTAGTAAAATCATTGATTTATTTTAAAGGAATGGCAACATCCTGTATTATCTGTACGTTTTTGGTATATCACTTTTCTGAATACAAAATAGTGATGACAAACAATAGTATATGGATTTTTGGACTTCCAATAGAAAGCATTTTGGCTCATTATGTGGTTCCTTTTATGTTTATTTTAGATTGGATTTTGTTTCAGCCTAAAGGATTGTTTAGGTGGAAATATGCTGTTACATGGCTTCTTTTTCCACTAGTATATATAATCAGTTTTTTTATAAGATGCAAATGTAACAGTCAGGCAGAGTTTGTCAATGTACCCAAATATCCATATTTTTTCTTAAATTATGAAAAAATAGGAACAGAGAAGTGTATGATTTATATTTTTATGTTGGTAGTAATATTTTTTGGAATAAATTTAATGATTATTTTTATTGATAACTTTTGGGAGAGAATAAAGAAAAATATGGTATAATTTGTAAAGAATAATCAAAAGAAGGAGAAAGTGAAAAAACAAATGACTAAGAACATAAAAAAAGCAATGATATTATTTTGGGCTGTTATGTGCATTTTGGGAATAAAAGGAAATGTATATGCGCAAGATATTAAATTAGTAGCACCAATTATAACAAGTAGTCAGATGGAAAATGAAAATTTTGTAATAAGATGGAGAACATCCGAGGAATTAAAAGGACAGGAGTATAAAATTTATTGTGCAACATCAAAAGACGGAACATATGAATATGTTACAACGACACCTGATTATAGTTACACTGAATATTATCCTAATAAAGGAATGGCATATTATTATAAAATAACAACGGTGTATACAGATTATGAAACAGAGAGAGAAATAGAAAGTAATCCGGTATATACAGGAGGAATAGTAAATCCATTAGAAATTCCTACAATAACTGAAGCAAAAGCGGGAAATAATCATAGCGTAACAATTATGTGGAACAAAACAGAGGATTGTTCAGGTTATGCAATATACAGAAGTGAATCTGTTGACGGTGAGTACAAGTGGATTTCCAATGTTGAAAATAAGGCGGAAACATTTTGGTGGCAAGAGTATGAATCACAGGCAACATTTACTGAAAAAAATCTTGAATTGGGAAAAACATATTATTATAAAATCAGACCATATGTTACATATTCTGAAGGAACGTTTTATGGTAATTTTTCAAATTATAAAAGCTGTCAGGTTACAATTAATGGAACAAAGGTAAAGAGTGCAACATCAAAAAAGAAAAGGACAAACACAATAATATGGGAAAAGAATAGTGAAGCTGACGGATATATAATTTATTATTCTAAGAAAATTGATGGAAGTTATAAAAAATTAAAAACATACAATAGTAGAAACAAATTAACATATACACACAAGAAATTAACAAATGGAGTTGCTTATTATTATAAAATACAGGCATACAAAAACTACAAGGGCAAAAAACTTCTTGGAGAAATGAGTCCATTTGAAAAATATTGCGATTATTTTACATACAAAAACGAGTCATATGAAAGCAGATGCAAACGTATTTTTGGAAAGAAATACTATAAAAAATATAAAAATGCAAAACAGGCAAGAAAGCATGTGACAACAGTAGCTGTAAAAGTATGGGACAAGCAGGGAAGAAGAAAGTTTACACGAAAATTCTATTTAACAGTAAACAAAGGAATTGCACCATCGGTAAAAGAAATGTTTAAAGAAATATACAAAAGCAAAGAAAGATTTCCAATACATGAAATGGGATGCTACAACTGGCGTGGAAACAGTTCAACATCAGAACATTGCCTTGGACTTGCCTTTGACATCAACTCAAATGAAAACTATATGATAGATGGAAAAAAAGTTTTGGCAGGTTCATTTTGGAAACCAAAGAAAAACAAATATTCCATACCATTAAACTGCAAATTGGTAAAAATATTAGAAAAATACGGTTTTGAAAGGGGACTGTGGGGAAGCAGACGAGACTATATGCATTTCTCCTATTTCGGAACCTGATAAAGCTTCTTCACCCTTGAACCCCTTGGAAAACTAGTGTATAATATATTAGTTAAAATGGCTAAAAAGGGAAAAACAATGTACTTAAAAGATAACGAATTAGATGTAAAAACATATTTAGAATTAAGAACGGCTGTAAGCTGGCGTAGTCTTACAAAGGAGCAGGCGGCAGCAGCTATTAAGGGAAGTCTTTTGACTGTGGTTGCTTACGATGGAGACAAGCCTATTGGAATGGGGCGAATCGTAGGTGACGGAGCTGTAATCTGTTATATACAGGACCTTATTGTAATTCCCGAATATCAGGGACAGGGCATAGGTCAGATGATTATCGAAAGCCTGATTAATTATGTTGAAGAGATTCAGTTGCCTGGAACAAGAATTATGCTTGATTTAATGTGTGCAGTGGGGAGAGAGAATTTCTATAAGAAGTTTGGTTTTATAGCAAGACCAACAGACAAGCTGGGACCCGGAATGATTAAGTATATTGATAAGCAGTAATAATAAGGATAAGATACAGGAATAGCATATTAAGGACATAAAAAGGTTATACCAAAGAACATGTATCAATATGCATAGATGAGAAAGGATTGCAAAATGAATATTTATTTAATTAGACATGGCAGACAGAATAGTAAATTATGTAATGTAGATGTTGAGCTTTCACCGGAAGGAAGAGAGCAGGCAGACCTTGTTGGAAAAAGATTACAGACATATCATATTGATGTTGTATATTCAAGTCAGTTAATAAGAGCTAAAGAAACAGCAGACATTATTAATAAGTATCTTAATAAGCCAAGAGTAATTGAAGAAAGAATTCAGGAAGCTAACTTTGGTGCAATGACAGGTATGACTAATGAAGCCATTGATGAAAAATATGGTGACTATCTTGCACAGCGTTCAACCATGACAACAGATATGACTTATCCTGATGGAGAAAACTGCCAGATGGTTTATGAAAGAGCTAAGGCAGGACTTGATGACATAGTAAAGGACAGCCTTGAGAAAGGTTATGAAAATATTTGTATAGTTACTCATGGTGGTGTGCTTAGAGCATTGGTTACAGGAATTATGGGTGCTCCATATAAGAACTGGCTTGCAGTTGGAAGACAGATTGAAAACTGCAGTATTTCACAGCTTTTATATGATGAAAAAAGCAAAACATATCATGTTGAAAGATTTAATGATTTTGCCCATTTTGAAAATGAGGACAGACTACTTCGTAAACATTTTGGAAGTGGATTTTTTAAGAAAAAATAGAATTTGACAGAAATAGAATTTGGCATAAGCAGAGTTACTAAAGAATAGTAGAAAAATAATAAAAAAATAACAGCAATAATAGCAGAAGGTAGTAATATAATGGCAAATAATTATGATGGCAATAGCATTTCCGTACTGGAAGGACTGGATCCGGTTAGAAAAAGACCGGGAATGTATATTGGAAGTGTTGGAACTAAAGGATTAAACCATTTAATATATGAAATAGTGGACAACTCAGTTGACGAACATTTGGCAGGGTACTGTTCAGAGATTACAGTAACACTTGAAAAAGATGGTTCAGCTACAGTTGAAGATAACGGACGAGGAATTCCGGTTGACATTAATGAACAGGTTGGAAGACCTGCAGTCGAAGTTGTTTTTACAACTTTACATGCAGGTGGTAAATTTGGAGATGGAAACTACAAGATTTCCGGAGGCCTTCACGGAGTTGGTTCATCAGTTGTTAACGCATTATCTTTATGGCTTGAAGTTAATGTAAAACGAGATGGAAAAATATACAACCAGAGATATGAACAGGGAAAGGTTTGTTATGATTTAAAAGAAGCAGGAAAGTGCCGAAAGAATGATACGGGAACTAAAGTTTCATTTTTCCCTGATGCAGAGATTTTTGAAAAAATATATTTTAAGGCTGATGCAATTAAGAGCAGATTGCATGAAACAGCATATTTAAATCCTAATCTTACAATTATTTTTATAAACAAAAGAGTAGGAGAGGAAGAAGAAGTAACTTTCCACGAAGAAAACGGAATTAAGGCTTTTATTTCCGATATGAACAAAGAGAAGGAAAAAGTTACTGACATTATTTATTTTAAGAAAGAGCAAGACGGCATAGAAGTAGAAATTGCTTTCCAGTATATTAATGATTTTACAGAAAATATTTCAGGTTTCTGTAATAATATTTATACACAGGAAGGTGGTACACATATTACAGGCTTTAAGTCAATTTTGACTTCTACAATTAATCAGTATGCAAGAGAACTTGGTATATTAAAAGAGAAAGATAATAACTTTACGGGAGCTGATGTAAGAAACGGTCTTGTGGCTGTAGTTGCAGTAAAGCATCCTGATCCAAGATTTGAAGGACAGACAAAGACTAAGCTTGATAACCCGGATGCCGAAAAGGTAACAAAATCAATTGCCGGAGAACAGCTTACATTATTCTTTGATAAAAACTTAGAAACATTAAAAAATGTAATTAGTTGTGCTGAAAAGTCAGCAAAAATCAGAAAAGCAGAAGAGAGAACAAAAACAAATCTTCTTTCAAAAAGTAAGTTTTCAATTGACAGTAATGGTAAACTTTCAAACTGCGAAAGCAGAAAACCGGAAGAATGTGAAATCTTTATAGTGGAGGGTGATTCTGCCGGAGGCTCAGCTAAAAGCGCAAGAAACAGAAAGACACAGGCTATTATGCCAATAAGAGGAAAGATTCTTAACGTTGAAAAGGCTTCAATGGATAAGGTATTGGCCAATGCAGAAATAAAAACAATGATTAATGCTTTTGGTTGTGGTTTTTCTGAAGGTTATGGAAATGATTTTGACATAGAAAAATTAAGATACAACAAAATTATTCTTATGACTGATGCGGATGTTGACGGAGCTCATATTGACACATTGTTATTAACATTTTTCTATAGATTTATGCCTGAACTTATAACTCATGGACATATTTATATTGCTACACCTCCTCTTTACAAGGTTGTGCCTAAGAAGGGGGAAGGCGAGTATTTATATGATGATAAGGCATTAGAAAAATATAGAAAACATCATACAGGATTTACACTTCAAAGATATAAAGGTTTAGGTGAAATGGATCCAAAACAGTTATGGGAAACTACACTTAATCCGGAGACAAGAATTTTGAAGCAGGTAGAAATTGAAGATGCAAAAATGGCATCAGATGTAACAAGCATGTTAATGGGAAGTGAAGTTGCACCAAGACGTAATTTTATTTATACTCACGCAACAGACGCAGAATTAGATATTTAGGAGAAATAAATGGCAGAGCAGATTATAAAAACAGAGTATTCTGAAGTAATGCAGAAAAGCTATATAGATTATGCCATGAGTGTTATTTGTGCAAGAGCACTTCCGGATGCAAGAGACGGACTTAAGCCTGTACAAAGACGTGTACTTTACGCAATGGACCAGTTAGGTCTTAATTATGATAAACCACATCGTAAGTCAGCCCGTATTGTTGGTGATACAATGGGTAAGTACCATCCTCATGGAGATAGTTCAATATATGAAACATTAGTAGTTTTGGCTCAGGACTTTAAAAAGGGAATGGCATTAGTTGACGGTCACGGAAACTTCGGCTCAATTGAGGGTGACGGTGCTGCGGCAATGCGTTACACAGAGGCAAAACTTAAGAAATTTACACAGGATGTATATTTGGCAGATTTGGATAAGGATGTAGTTGATTTTGTACCAAACTTTGATGAAACAGAAAAAGAACCATCAGTTCTTCCTGTAAGAGTACCAAATATTTTGGTTAACGGAGCTGAAGGTATTGCTGTAGGTATGGCGACTAACATTCCAACACATAATCTTGGAGAAGTTGTAGATGCCGTTATTGCATATATGGATAATAATAATATTACAACTGAAGAATTATTACAGATTATGCCGGGACCTGATTTTCCAACAGGTGGTATTGTAGCCAATAAGTCAGACTTAAAGGACATTTACGAAAACGGAACAGGAAAGCTTAAGCTTCGTGGAAAATTAGAATTTGAAAAAGGCAAAGGCAGAGAAAAGGATAAACTTGTTATAACAGAAATACCTTATACTATGATTGGTGCAGGTATTGGAAAGTTTATTTCAGATGTAATTGATTTAGTAGAAACAAAAAAGACAACAGACATTGTTGACATTTCAAACGGCTCAGATGAAAACGGTATTCGTATTGTTTTAGAGCTTAAAAAAGGTGCCGATGTTGAAAAATTAAAAAATATTTTATATAAAAAAACTAAGTTAGAAGATACTTTTGGTGTAAATATGTTAGCAATAGCTGATGGAAGACCGGAAGTTATGGGACTTAAGAGTATTATAAAATATAACGTTGATTTCCAGTATGAACTGGCACAGCGTAAATATACAACACTTCTTAATAAGGCATTAGAACAAAAAGAGATTAAGGAAGGTCTTATTAAGGCAACAAACATTATTGATTTGATTATTGAAATAATCAGAGGTTCACAGAGTCAGAAACAGGTTAAGGCATGTCTTGTACATGGAAAAACTGATGATATTAAGTTTAAAAATCCTGAGTCTGAGATTCTTGCAGGAAATCTTTCTTTTACAGAGCGTCAGGCACAGGCTATTTTGGAACTTAGATTATCTAAGTTAATAGGACTTGAAATATTAGCTCTTCAGAAAGAATATGAAGAACTAATGGACAAAATCGGTCAGTATGAGGATATTCTTGGAAATAGAAAAACAATGACTAAGACTATCAAAAAAGATCTTAAAGCCATTAAGAAAGAATATGCATTGCCTAGAAAGACTCTTATTGAAGATGGCAAGGAAGCTGTATTTGATGAGAATGCTTTTGTTGAACAGGAAGTTGTTTTTGTTCAGGATAAGTTTGGATATTCAAAACTTCTTGATCCGGCAGCATTTGACAGAAACATTGAATCTGTTACGAAAGAGAATAAATATTATTTCAGATGTATGAACACAGATAGTATTTGTATCTTTACAGATAATGGAAATGTTCATCAGATTAAGGTATCAGCCATTCCAACTAAGAAGGTTAGGGAGAAAGGGATACCTATTGATAATCTTGGAAATTACAGTAGCCAAGGTGAAAGCATAGTGACACTTGTAAGTTTTGATATGATAAAAGATAAGAAACTTTTGTTTACAACTAAAAATGGTATGATTAAGTTAGTAGATGGAAACGAGTTTGAAACAAACAGAAAAACAATGCTTGCCACAAAACTTGGAAAAGATGATGAGGTTGTTTCAGTTAAAATAACAAGAGTATCAAATAAGCAGATTTCAGAAGAACAGGTTGAAGAAATGCCTGTAATGTTAACAGGTGGCTCAGATGATTTTGAACCATTAGATTTTGAACAGATGGAATTGTTTGATACAACTGCATCAATAGATTTAGGACAGGAACAGGAATTACAGTATACAAGAGAGATTCTTGTGCTACAGACAGAAGAAGGAATATTCTTAAGATTCCCACTTAAGGAAGTGCCTGAAATGAAGAAGGCTACATTGGGAGTTAAGGGTATTAAACTAAATGATGGAGATTTTGTTTCTAAAGTTTACCTTCTTGATACGGGGGATAATGAGGTGGTAAAATGTAACGGAAAAACCGTTGATTTAAGGAAGCTTAAAATCGGAAAAAGAGGAACTAAAGGAGTAAAGGTTCGTGCATCTAAGGCATAAACCTTGTTATACAAAGGATAGGGTGATTTATTTGAAGAAAGGACTAATACGGAAAATACTTGCAGTAATATTAATTATTGCATTGGTTACAGGTTTGGAAAATTATGCAGGAATAGTGGATACAACAGTTAAGGCAGCAGACGCTTTTGAGACAAGCATTAATGGTTTTCCAGCTAGTTATAAAACATATTTAAGAAAACTTCATAATAAATACCCTAACTGGAAGTTTGTACCGGATAACACAGGCGTGGATTTTTTTACAGCCGTTGAAAATGAGGCAAGTCATAACAGAAGCCTTATAGAGAATGCGTATAGTAAGTATTTAAAGTCAAATCTGGCTGGAGATTATAATGCATCTACAGGTAAGTACATAGCAAAAGATGGAGCTTCATGGGTTAGTGCATCAAAGAATTGTGTGGCATATTTTATGGATCCAAGAAACTTTTTGGATGAAAACCACATATATATGTTTGAACAGTTGGCATATGACAGTTCATCTCAGACACAGGCAGGTGTTGAAGCAATACTTCAGGGTTCGTTTATGTATAAAAACAATATAGGATACATTGATACGGCTGGAAAGTATCAGACAACTAATACTTTGTATTCAGCACAGATTATGACTGCTGCAAAGAATGCAAAGGTAAGTGCGTACCATATTGCCTCAAAAATTTTGCAGGAAATTGGTTCTAAAGCTAATTCAAAATACGCAGGAATGGGTGCCAGCGGAAGTGTTACAGGTACATATTCAAAGACATATACAGGAATTTATAATTTTTATAATATTGGAGCTACATCAAGTGCTAATCCAATTGCCAACGGTTTAAAATGGGCAAAGTCAGGAAGTACTTATCAAAGACCTTGGAACACACCAGAGAAATCTATTTTAGGTGGGGCACAGTATTTAGGTGAAAAGTACATTAACGCAGGACAGAATACTATGTATCTTCAAAGATTTAATGTGAAGAGCAATGGTACATATTCAATTTATACACACCAATATATGACTAACATATCAGGTGCCGCATCAGAAGCAGCGTCAACGGCAGATGCTTACCAAAGCCTTGGAATAGCAGCTCATGCCAAAACATTTGTTATACCTGTATTTAATAATATGCCAAGTGAAAGTAATACAATTACACTTGGAATACGTGGAAACAAAAAAGGTGTGGCAAATAGTGACGTAAATATTAGAAAAGGTCCTGCAACTTCGTATGATGCAGTTGTTGTTTTACCAAAGAATCAGGCAGTTACAGTTACAGAAGTTTCTAATACAGACATTGAATATGGAGTAAGATGGCTAAGTAATCCGTATTGGTACAAAGTTAGTTTTGTGAAAGATGGAAAAAAATACACAGGATATGTTTCGGCAGCATATGTAAACTTAAAAGGTGAATATACTATTGCAAAAGCAGGAAGATTGAAGCTTCCTACAACTTTAAAGACATCTGAACAAGTTTATTATTTGTCAGACAACCCGGCAATAGCAACAGTAGATGATGCAGGAAATGTTAAAGGCATAGGCGCAGGAACTGTAACAATACACGGTTTTACTGCAGCAGGAAAAAGTAGTGTGTCAACAATAAATGTCTTGGCAAAAAGTATACATGCAACAGGTATAAAACTTAACAAGACAACATTAAATTTAAAAAATGGAACAAAAGAAAAATTAAAGGCTACAGTAACTCCAAATAATACAACAGATGGAAATGTTACATGGAAGTCATCTAACAAAAAAATAGCAAAGGTTACATCAAGAGGAAATGTTTACGCAAAGTCAGTTGGAGAATGTACAGTAACAGCTACAACTGCCAATGGCAAAAAAGTTACATGTAAGGTTAAGGTTGTACCGGGAACAGCTACAATAAAGGCAACAAACAATGGATACAATAGTATTAAACTTACATGGAACAAACTTGGTGATGTAACAGGATATTGGATATATAGAAAAACTCCCGGTTCAAAATATAAGACTATAGCCAAAGTAAGTGGAACTACAGTGTCTTATAAAGATAAAAATCTTGTAACGGGAAAGAAATACTATTATAAAATAAAAGGGTATAAGAAGGTTGGAAAGACAACTTATAAGGGAAGTAAGTCTAAGGCTTCAAAGGCATATCCAAAGCCAGCCAAAGTGAAAATAACATCAATAAAGTCAACCGCAAAAGGTGCAAAACTTTATTGGAAAAAGGTGGCTGGTGCCAGTGGATATGTTATCTACAGAAGTGAAAGCAAAACAGGAAAATATACAAAAATAAAAGAAATAAAAAAACAGACAAAAATTTCTTATAATAGTACTGGACTTTTGAAAGGAAAGACGTATTATTATAAAGTAATGGCCTACAGGAATATGTCAGGCATATATGTTTATGGAAAATATTCAACAGTTAAACAAATAAGAAAATAAATGGTGAAGTAATGATAAATTTTGTAGTTAGTGATTTAGAAACAGCATTAGTTCCTAACGGGGAAAAGATGGTTCAGGAAGAAACCATTGAATTAATAATGGAATTAAAGGAAAAAGGCGTCTATTTTGCTGTGGCAACAGGACGCAATTATGACGCAGTATATCCTATGTTTGGAAAAGCAAAGGACCACATTGTGTACATATGTAATGATGGCGGATCAGTTATATATCGTGATAAAGTTATAAGTAAGACTCCATTGGACAGACTTGTGTGTCTTGAAGTGGCAAATGAGCTGGAAAAGAACAGGGATTATAAGTTATTATTTTCAGGTGAGAGAAATGCAGTTGTAACAACAAGAGATATTGATTTTATTAATTATTTGAGAACAATGGGAATTGAACCTGAAAAGGAGAAAGATACAAAGTCAATGAAGGGTGAAATTAACAAGATTACTATTTTTGCAAAGAAAGGCTTTGACCAGACTTCATATGAGTATTTCTATAAGAAATTCTCAAAGAATGCAAATGTGGCAATTTCCAACCCTGAACAGCTATATCTTACAGCAAAGTATGTAACAAAAGGTAATGCCATTCAGGTTTTACAGCATGTGTTTAATTCATCAGAAGAAGATACAGTCGTTTTTGGCGGTGGATACAATGACATTGAAATGTTTGGCCATGCATATTTTAGTTATGCAATGCAGTGGGCAGACAGTGAGGTAAGACGTTCAGCTAAACACATAGCAGAGAATGTTAATACGATTTTGGAAGATATAATACGAATGTAAGGAGAACTTATGAAAAAGAAAATAGTAGCATTAGGTTTGGTTGTGGCATTGTCAGTAAGCAGTCTTACTGGATGCAGTTTTAATTCAAAAACACCTGTTATCGGTAAGATAGTGGGGCTTGGCAGCAGTGAAATGTTTAAAATAGACAAAGAAGTATGTTCAAAACAGGAATATATGCTTGTTCTTATGGATACAGCAGGAACTTACAAGGCAGACTTTGGTGGCAAAGTAGATTGGAATGCCAAAGTAAGCGACAATCAGACACTGCAGTCATATGTAATGCAAAAGGTTAAAGAAGACATAACAGTTAAGTATACATTAGCTTCAATGGCAAAGGAAAGAAATATTTCCCTGTCAACAGATGAAAGCAGTATGATTAAGACTAAAGCGGCAGAGTATTATAAATCCTTAACAAGTCAGGAAAAAGAATATACCGGAGCTTCACAGGAAAACGTGGAAAGCTTGTATAAGAATTATTATTTGGCGGACAAGGTTTACGATGCACTGGCAGCAGAAGCAGACGCAAAGATTAGCGATGAAGAAGCAAGAGTAATGAAGATTCAGTACATCAGAATGAATACTGACAATACTAAAGAAGACAAGATTAAAAGCACACTTAAAACAGTTACAGACCTTGTAAAAGGTGGTTATCAGACATTTGCCAGAGAAGCAAAGCAGTATAGTGAAGATAACGTGTTTGAGAAAACATTAAAGAAAAATGAGGCCACTAAAACATACGAAAAGAGTGCTTTTAACTTAAGCAATTCGGAAATAAGCAGCATTATACAGGATGGAAAAGATTATTATCTTGTATATTGTGTAAACAGTTATTTAAAGAGTGAAACAGAAAAAAACAAAGAAGAAATCATAAAGAATGCACAGCAGACATATTTTAATGACAAGTATTCTAAATATCTGAAAGATATAGATGTAGACTTTAATGATGATCAGGCAAAGAAGATTAAATTGTCAACAGATGAAAATGTGAAAGCTGTAAATTTAATGACAGTGTACAACACGATTTCAAAGGAACTAAACAAGAAATAGTAATTATTGTAAGAAGGGAGCATATAATTTTTATGCTCCCTATTGTTTTATGTATCGCAGAGAGAAGATGCCTTCAAACACGTTGATTTTCTTATTTTGCTCCGTCGTCTATTGTACAGCGAAAACTTAAACTCGCCTTCGGCTCAAACAGTAAGTTTATCACTGTACACTATACTCGCAAAATTTCGAAAATCTGCCTATTGTTTGCAGTCATCTTCTCTTTGGCGGTACAATATAAAAAGATAGAGAGAAGTTTAAAAATGATATGCCCCCTTTTGCAAAACGTTCGTATTTACTTTCACAAGTTCATATTGTAAAATTATTTATAGATACAGATGATACGGATTTTATTAAATTGATAGTTTCAAGTTACATATGAAAAAAATAAGTCAAACGGACAAGGTTTAAGAATGAACTTTGAAATTGTAAATGTTTAAGTAAAGGAGGAGTTTTATGAAAAGGGTAAAATATGTTAAGAGAAGGTTTGTGGCACTTACATTATCTGTTGCGTTGTTAGTTGGCACTATGCCTGCCATAATATCTGCTCAGGACAGTAATGTTTCGAATACGTTATTACAGGAAGGCACATATAGTAAGGACAAAATAACGTTGACATCTATTCCTAATACTACAAGAAAAATAATGGCTTTCATTACGGATAAAGGAGATAGGAGTGAGATTAATTGTCCTGAAGTTGTGTATGCCATAGGTACAGACGAAAGATGGTCAGTACCGGTATCTGTTGAGGATGACGGTACTTTGGATATGGAACCTTTTGTATATTCAGGTAATGATAAGGGCATAATTGCTTGGACAAATGCTACTAAAGAGTTTACAGAATCAAGTACCAGTGAAGAGATTGCAAAATCTATGCGAGTATCTCTTGCTGTTTTTGACAGTACATCAAATGTTGAATTTAAAAATACTAATGTTTCTTATTATGATTCAGAGAATATTAGTACATATACTCCGAAGGTAACAGAGATTGATGGAAAGTTTCTTGTATCATGGATAGTGTACTATGATACAGAAGACAAGAAAGCATATGGAATAGAAGGTTTTTACTATAACCCTGATAATAATACATTTTATTCAGAAGATAATGTTACTGATGAAAATGGAAGGCTTATTCCAATGGTCTTTGCAAGAGATTGTAATTACATATCATCCTATGCAATTGCAAAAGTAGGTAATGATGTAGTGACGGTTTGGGATGAACCAACTGAGCAGATAAATATTTATGACGTAATGGCTGAAAAAGTTGTGAAGAAAAATTATTATTTTGGCAAATATAAATCGTCCACATTAAAGATGGCTATAGATAATGGAAATAATGTAAAAAAACTTACAGATGGAAGCACATATGCATCAGTTATTGATTCTGATATTCCGGGAATAGCATATTACAATAATGGAAAGATTTATAAGATTTCTAATGATGAGCAGAATGGTTTGGTAAATACAGAATTAGCAGATGTTTCAAAAACAGGAGATACTAAGTATTCAATAGTGTCTAAAGATGGTATTCCGACATATATTACAGCACTTCTATATGAACCATTAAATACAAATATAACCAATATTACAATAGATGGCGAGGACTATGAAAAATCAAAAGATGGAATCTGGAAAGATAAAGATGGAAAGGTAAAAGAATTTAAACAGGAAGATATTTGTATATATTACATAAATCCTAAAACCGGAAACACAGATACACTTCCACAGAAGTTGTACGATAGAGATGAAATTCATTTTCCAACATATCCGGCATTTATTATTGACAGTTCAAATCAGTTAGGAGTTATGTATATCATTGGACAGGTTTGGGACAATGTTCATTATAGCCTTATATATTCAACATATAATCAAAGATATCTGTTTCAGGCAGATTATTCGAAAGTAGATGAAGCTATTGCCAAGGCGAATGTTTTAAATAAAGATGATTATATAGATTTTAATGCGGTAACAGCAGCTATAGATGCAGTTGTTCGTGATAAAGACTATACTGAACAGTTAGCAGTTGACGCAATGGCAAAAGCTATTGAAGATGCAATTAAGGCCCTTCAGTTAAAGCCAACTCCTGAAACTACAACAACTATCCCTGAAACGACCACAACAGAACAGGTTACAACTAATCAGGAAACAACTACAGTAGAACAGGTACCGACAACTTCAAGAACAGAAGCAACTACAGTAGAACAGGTATCGACAACTTCAAGAACAGAAGCAACTACAACAATGGTTAATCCAACAGAAACTGAAACACAATACATAACAACATCTGTGAATGATAATACTCCAAAAACAGGTGAGAACAGTAACATAACATTGTGGATGATAGTTTTCTTTATTACAGCAGGTGGAATATTGACTATAACATTGGAAAAGAGAAAAGAAGACAAACAATAAGAGTTCAGATTCACAATTAGGAAGTGCAGACTATGGAGAATAAACTGAAAAACAATTATTTATTACAGTAATTTGAGAAAAATAAGAAAACCACCCGAATCCAACGGGTGGTTTTTAGTAATATCAATTACAAATAATCAATATATTATTGTTCTTCTTTTGAAACTTTTGGCTCCTCATTTGCCACAGCTTTTTGAACCTGTGGTTTTTTTGAAGGTACTTTTGAGCCTTTCTTTTTTCCTGTGATTAATTCTAATATGCGGTCTTTAAATATTAATCCTAACAGAATTAAAAGTGAAATTATTGAAATTATAATTCCCTGGAAGAATCCTCTAGGAGTATATTTAAATGTAATCTGGTGTGTTCCGGCAGTAACCATTACACCTGTAAGAGCACCCTTGCATATAGCTGTTGTATTAGCTTTCTGTCCGTCAACATATACAGACCAACCTTTGTCATAAGGAATTGAAGTGTATAACAAATTGCCCTTGTCTGTTGTAAGTGTTCCTTCAATCTTTGTATCGCTAAATGATGTTACCTGATAAGGATTAGCATTTAAAAGATTGTAGTCATATTCCCAGGCAGTTTCATCAAATGCATAAGCGTACATGGCTGATATGGCTGTGTTATCACTTGCGGAAATGCTAATTGTTGCACCTTCAGGAACATTTCCAAGATGACAAATATAATTCTGGTTAGCAGAATTAAAAGTTTTTGAAGTAGAAGTTGTAACACTACTTGAAACAAAAGACTTGTCCTGAATGCTTCCGTTAGAAACAGTAGCAGTTAAAGTTTCAGCAGATGTTTCGCAGTAGAAGTATATATCATAAACTTTTGTGCCGCTCTTATTAGCTGTATCATTTTCTTCAAGATTATACTGAGCAGTAATTGAATTAGTACCGTCTGTCTTTAATCTATGGAAAATCATCTGTCCGCCGTTTACTGCAGAAGTTACAAAGTTATTCTGCATTGTAAATGGATCACCGGCTTCAGAGTTCATCTTTGCAATTGAACTTGAATTAATTAAGAAGCCTAATGGTAATGTGTTATTATATTCATATGCATAAACAGTTGAATTTCCACCACTTTCTAAATTGTAAGAAGCGCTGTTAAGCAATGATACATTATTAGGGAGAGATGGCTCTCCTGTTGAATATTCATATTTTATTGAGAACAATGATGCTGTAAGTGGTGTATGACCATAGTATGAACATGCATTGTATGAAGTCTGTAATCCCATTGAATCAAAGTAATCCTGAATATTTGCAGATAATACAGATGAAAATGTTGAAATACTATTGTAATTAAAACGGGCACCATCATTTCTTGTAGTGTGAACGGCAGATTCAGTTCTGTAATATTTAACGTTCTGGGAATCTGCATCTTTCTTAGTAATATTATTTAACTGGTCGTAAGCCTTAGTAGCTTCGTAGTAACCTTTTCTTCCTGATGTACTTGGAATACCTGTAACATTCATATTCAAAGTTAATTCACAGAATACAATCAGAACCATCAAATATGAAAGGAAAGGTTTAAGCTTAGGTGCTTTCTTATACCAGACAATAAGACAGGCATATACAACTATAAACAAAAGACTAAAGTAAATAATCTTTACAATGCTTGTCTCAATTTCCAAATCGCTGAAAATAGAAGCGTCTTTAAATAACTGGTCAAGTAAAAATACCAAAGCTACTGAACCGCCTGTAGCCCATGCAATATGTTTTGGCTCATATTCCCTAATATACAGAAATGCCTCATAGCACATAGTAAGAATAAGGAAAATATAAAGGAAAGACTGTCTACAAGGCAAGCTGTTAGGAAAATGGAATCCGTGCCAGATATATGCAGGAATATTAAGACCAAAGCTTAAAAGCATAATCAAGGCAATAACGGTTTTGCCAATTCTTTCTTTAACATTAATTTTTTTACACATCCAGAATAATGGAATAAGTATAAAAATAGCTACTGAACAATAAATATTAGGTTCAGGATAATATTTTAAATCTGCAACAGGAACACATATTAATGATCTGAAAATCATATAAAGCATTGAAACAGTTTCTTCCAAAGTTGTTGGGAAACTTGAATCAGCAGACTTGGTAGTTAACAATGAAAAATACTCTGGCAAGATAACGCATGCTGCAAGAGCACCGCCAAGTATTGAGTAAATTGCATAGTCTTTTAAAATAAGAAGTCTTGCTTTAGTTTTTTCAACAGTTTCATCAAATTCAACAATGCAGAATAAGTAAACAAAATAAATAATGCTGAAAATGCAAATCATTAAGCCAATGTAATAGTTAGAGAAAATTGCAAGTGCAAGTGAAATGCAGTACATTTTGCATTTCTTTTCGTTAACTAATTTTTCAAGACCAAGAACAATAAATGGAAGTAACCACATACAGTCAAGCCACATAATGTTCCAGCTAAATGCTGCAAAATAAGCTGATAAAGCGTATGCCATACCGAAAACTACGGAAGAAATATTTTTCTGACCAAAACGTTTTGTAAGATAGTAGCATACTGAAAATCCGGCAAGTCCCATCTTTAATACGATGAAAAAACTTACCATATCAGCCATATAACCCGGCCAGATAATGGCAAGTAGGTTAAGGGGACTTGTAAGATAATAAGCGGCAACCGCCATAAAGTTCATACCGGCGCCGATTTCCCAAGTATAAAAAAGGCTTCCCCCGTCTTTAAGTTTCTGTTGAAGTATTTCTAAATAAGGTGTGTACTGATGATAACAGTCACTTCGAAGATACATTTGGTCACCAAATGGGAAAATATTCTTAAAATAGTAGACTATTAACATAGATAAAATAGGCAATACAAAAGCAAGTATATATAACTTATTTTTTTCAAACCAATCCTTAATAGAAAACTTTTTACTATTTGTTTTCATTAATAAGCTCCTTTCTATCATTGAAAATAAATAATTTACTGATAATATAATTTAAAATAACCGTAAGAACCATAGAAATAAGTTTTGAAATCTGGTTGACTTTCTGGTTATTTCCATAAATAGCAACTGAAGCAAAAATAATAACTTCGCTCATTATTAAAGTAGCTATACGGGCTCTGGCAAAGCGCAAAAACTCATGTAGAACTTCCATAAAACCGCTGGTCTTACTTTTGAACACCCATCGCTTATTTGTGACATAAGAAAAAATGATAGCACAAAATGTTGAAATAATATTGGCAATAAGGGCACTGACCTTACCTGCATTAAAAAAAGTAAATACAAGGTAGTCAACAATGGCAGTACCAATGCCGAAAAAAACATAAGTAAGCATTTCGTAACTTATTAAGCCTTTAATAAGTGTTTGCAAACTTGGATTCTTAATATGTGCTAACAAAAAACTTCTAAACTTTATAATTGAATCTTTCATATTAACAACCTTTATAAATTTGTACTTTTATTTAAAGCCTGAAATGTTATTGCCTTCAGAATATAGATACAACAACATTAGTATTTTTCAAATATAAACAATAAAAAAACGATTTCTAACCGTCTTTACATTAATATCTATATTCTACTATAAAAAGGTAGGGGTGTAAAGAAATTACAACTATAGAAAGTGATAAAAGTGCATGAAAATTATAGGGGTAAAAAATATCCGACTGTTGAAAAAAATCAATAATCGGATATTTTTATAAGAATCATTTAATTAATTTTGATTAATTATTCCTGATTTGTTTTATTTTTTTCTAATTCTAACATCTTCATTGCTCTAACCTTAAGTGGTAAGCCGAATAATGTAATGAATCCGTCAGCATCATGGTGATCATATAATTCGCCAGTTGTAAATGATGCAAGACTTTCGCTATATAATGAGTATGGAGAAGTTGTTCCTGCCTTGATAATGTTTCCTTTGTAAAGTTTGAATTTAACTTCACCAGTAACATATTCCTGTGTTGATTTAACGAAAGCGCAAACTGCTTCACAAAGAGGAGTGAACCATTTTCCTTCGTAAACTATCTGTGATAACTTGTTACCCATATCCTTCTTAGTTTCCATTGTAGCTCTGTCAAGAACTAATTCTTCAAGCTGCTTGTGAGCTTCCATAAGAATTGTTCCACCCGGAGTTTCATAAACACCACGTGATTTCATACCAACAACACGGTTTTCAACAATATCAATAATACCGATGCCATGTTTTCCACCAAGTCTGTTTAATTCACGGATAATATCTGAAACCTTCATCTTCTTTCCGTTAACTGATGTTGGAACACCCTTTTCAAATGTCATTGTAACATATTCAGGTTCATCAGGAGCTTTTTCTGGAGAAACTCCTAAAACTAAAAGGTGGTCGTAGTTTGGTTCATTAGCTGGATCTTCAAGTTCAAGACCTTCATGGCTAATGTGCCAAAGGTTACGGTCACGGCTGTAGCTCTGATCAGTTCCAAAAGGAAGATCAATGCCATGCTGCTTGCAATATTCTATTTCATCTTCACGTGACTGTAATTTCCACTTACTGTCTCTCCAAGGAGCGATAATCTTAATATCAGGAGCAAGAGCTTTAATAGAAAGTTCGAAACGAATCTGGTCGTTACCTTTTCCTGTAGCACCATGACAAATGGCAACAGCACCTTCTTTTCTTGCAATTTCAACTAATTTCTTAGCAATTCCAGGACGAGCCATAGAAGTACCTAAAAGATATTTGTTTTCATATACAGCACCTGCCTGAACACATGGAATGATGTAATCATCACAAAATTCATCAGTAATATCTTCTATATATAATTTAGCAGCACCTGAATACTTAGCTCTTTCCTCAAGTCCGTCTAATTCATTTCCCTGTCCACAGTCCACGCAACAGCAGACTACATCATAATCATAATTTTCCTTTAACCAAGGGATGATAGCAGTAGTATCAAGTCCGCCTGAGTAAGCAAGAATAACTTTTTCCTTTGCCATTTTAAAATCCTCCATAAAAATAAATATAATAAACAGTGGAATATTGCATCCACTTTTTCTTTTCACGTGATACTATACAGCATATATGCATAAAATGCAAGGAAAAAATGTGTTATTATGTATTTTTATGCAAATCGCTTGCATAATATACACAAAAGATGTATATTTATTAATGCACATATAAAAATGTTGTATTTTAATAAGGAAAATACTAAAATAAAGAGATGGATTGAATAACAAAACATTTAACCAAAAAGAATTACATATTAATAATGAAAGAGGTTAGTTATGATTAAAGTTGGTATTATAGGCTCAACTGGTTATGCAGGAGCAGAAATAGTAAGATTAATACAGCAGCATAAAGAGGCAGAAGTAGTCTGGTTTGGTTCAAGAAGCTACGTTGATGAAAAATATGCAGATGTATTTAAAAATATGTTTCAGATAGTAGATGCAAAATGCATGGATGACAATATGGAAGAATTAGCTGACGCAGTAGATGTAATATTTACAGCAACACCACAGGGATTATGTGGCTCATTAGTTAATGAAGAAATTCTTAAAAAAGTAAAAATAATAGATTTGAGTGCAGACTTTAGAATAAAAGATGTTGCTACATATGAAAAGTGGTATGGAATCAAACACCAGAGCCCACAGTTTATAGAAGAAGCAGTATATGGATTATGCGAAGTAAACAGAGACAAAATAAAAGATGCAAGATTAATAGCAAATCCGGGATGCTTCCCAACATGTAGCTTCTTATCAATATATCCAATGGTAAAAGAAGGATTGGTAGATCCAAAATCAATAATAATAGATGCTAAGTCAGGAACATCAGGAGCAGGACGTGGAGCAAAAGTAAACAACTTATTCTGTGAGGTAAACGAAAACTGCAAAGCATACGGTGTTGCAACACACAGACATACACCTGAAATCGAAGAACAGTTAAGCTATGCAGCAGGTGAAGAAGTAATGATAAACTTTACACCACACTTAATACCAATGCAGAGAGGAATCCTTGCAACATCATATGCCACATTAAAGAAACCAATGACATATGAAGAAGTAAAAGCAGTATACGACAAATACTACAAAGACGAATACTTTGTAAGAGTACTCGAAAATAGCACACCACCTGAAACAAGATGGGTAGAAGGAAGCAACTTTGTGGACGTAAGCTTCAAAGTAGACGAAAGAACAGGAAGAATAATAATGATGGGAGCTATGGACAACCTGGTAAAAGGAGCAGCAGGCCAGGCAGTGCAAAACATGAACATAATGTTTGGATTACCGGAAAACGAAGGCTTACAACAAGTACCAATGTTCCCATAAAACACAAATACAGAAGATTTCTGTACAAATAGAAATAGGCATCTGCAAGCTTGCTTGCAAGGATGCCCATTACTATTTGTACAAAACCACAGCAGTAGCTGTGGTTTCAAAAGGAACACAGTTCCTTTTGAAAGAAAACTTCGTTCCCAAGGTAATAACAAACATAAACACAGCGAGATGAAGCACGAAGTGCGAAATCGAGCTGAACATAGAATTAGCAAAAAAACTAAAAGTTCACCCCGATGAAGTGCGAAGCACGTAATCGAGCTGAACATAGAACCAGCAAAAAACTAAATGAAAGGAATTTAACCATGAAAAAAATCAAAGGTGGCGTTACAGCTCCAAAAGGCTTTGCAGCCATGGGCTTAAAAGCCGGAATTAAAAAAGACAAAAAAGATATGGCAATGATATATAGCAGCACACCATGTGTTGCCGCAGGAACATTTACAACAAATCAGGTAAAAGCAGCCCCTGTAATCTGGGACAGAGATACAATTTACACATCAGATTATGTTCATGCAGTAGTATGTAACAGCGGTGTAGCCAACGCATGTACAGGCAAAATAGGAATGGATTACTGCGAACAAATGGCAGAAGCAACAGCTAAAGCATTAGATATAGAAAAAAGACAGGTACTTGTAGCTTCAACAGGTGTTATTGGAGCCCAGCTTCCAATGGACAAAATAACAAAAGGAATCCAGTTACTTGCACCAACATTAGACGAAAGTTTAGATGGTGGTCATTTGGCAGCAGAAGCCATTATGACAACGGATACAATTCCAAAGGAAATAGCTTTTGAATTTGAAATTGGCGGAAAAACATGCACAATCGGAGGAATGTGCAAAGGTTCAGGAATGATTCATCCTAATATGTGTACAATGTTAGGTTTTATAATGACTGACGTAAAAATTTCAAAGTCAATGTTATACGAAGCATTAAGCGGTGACATTAAAGACACATTCAACATGATTTCAGTAGATGGTGACACATCAACTAATGATACAGTATTGTTATTAGCTAATGGTTTGGCAGATAACCCTGAAATTACAGAGAAAAATGAAGATTATTATAAATTTGTAGAAGCACTTCATGCTGTAAATGAATTTTTAGCTAAGAAAATTGCAGGAGACGGAGAAGGTGCAACAGCTTTATTTGAAGTAAAAATCATAAATGCAGAAAGCAAAGAACAGGCAGTAACACTTGCTAAGTCAATTGTAACATCAAGCCTTACAAAAGCAGCAATCTACGGACATGATGCTAACTGGGGAAGAATCCTTTGTGCAATGGGATACTCAACAGCCAAGTTTGATCCTGAAAAAGTAGATATTTATTTTGAAAGCAAAGCAGGCAAGCTTAAAATAGTAGAAAACGGAATGGCTACAGACTACAGTGAAGCAAAGGCAACAAAGATTTTGTCAGAAAATGAAGTAACAGCCATTGCAGACGTAAAAATGGGTGATTGTACAGCAACAGCGTGGGGCTGTGATTTGACACATGAATATGTAAGCATAAATGCTGATTACAGAAGCTAAGGCTTAAAGCATAATTAAAAGGGACAATGATAAACGAAGGAGTAAAGAATGGAAGAAAATAAATCACAGAATACAACAACGTAGACTCTACATATAGTGGAACAGCATGCATCTACGGAACAGACGGTAAGGAACTACAATTCAACTACGTAGATGAGGACAATGAAGAATAAAACAATCAACAAAAACAAACACAAATAAAATATCTGAGTGTAATTGAAAACATAATTTATTCTCAGCCGAAGCAGAAAATTACGCAAGCAAACAATAGGCGGCGGAGCAAAATAAGAATAGCAACGTGTTTGCAATAAAAAAATTTCGTGTGAGATTGGAAAAAACTTGTTGCACGATACCGAAAGGAGAGACGAAAATGATAATGAAGGGACAACAGCAGCAGCTGGACATGGACAAATGGATAGAAAAAGGAGACGTGCTAATTGAAGCCCTACCTTACATACAAAGATTCAACAGAAAAATCATTGTAGTAAAATACGGCGGAAGCGCAATGCTTGACGAAAACTTTATGAAAAGCGTAATTCAGGACATTACACTTCTTAAATTAGTAGGATTCAAGCCAATAATCGTTCATGGGGGCGGAAAAGCAATCAGCCGTCATATTGACAGACTTGGAATGGAAACACAATTCATTAACGGACTTAGAGTAACTGACGAAGATACTTTAGAGGCTGCTGAAATGGTACTTAACAGCGTAAACAAGAAATTAGTTCAGATAGTTGAACAGTTAGGAGTACGTGCAATAGGTATCAGTGGTAAAGACGGAAGACTTCTCACTGTAAAGAAAAAATTATCAGAAGGTCAGGACATTGGATATGTTGGAGAAGTTACACATGTAAATGAAGATATCCTTTTGGAATTACTTGAAGATGACTTTTTACCAATTGTTTGTCCTATTGGATTAGATGAAGATTATCATGGTTACAATATTAATGCTGATGATGCTGCAAGTGCAATTGCAGAAGCAGTAAAAGCAGAAAAACTTGCATTCTTAACAGATACTGAGGGTGTTTATATGGATAAAGATGATAGCAGTACAGTTATTTCAGAAATGACAGTTTCAGAAGCAGAAAAATTAATTGAAGATGGTATAATTGCCGGCGGAATGTTACCAAAAATTAAAAACTGTATGGATGCTATAAAAAATGGTGTATCAAGAGTTCATATTCTTGACGGAAGGATTCCACATAGTATTCTTCTTGAAATCTTTACAAATAAAGGTGTCGGTACAGCAATTTTAGATGACGAACAGGAAAAATTCTATACTGACTTATTAAACAAATAAAACGTTAATAAAAGTGAGGAAAGTAAAATGACAGATAAAGAATATATGGACCAGGGAGAACAGTACCTTGTACATACATATAACAGATTTAAAATCGTATTAGATAAAGGTGAAGGTGTTTATCTTTATGATGTCAATGGAAAGAAATATTTAGACTTTGCAGCAGGAATAGCTGTATTTGCATTAGGATATGGAAACAAAGAATATAATGATGCGTTAAAGGCTCAGATTGACAAGCTTATACACACATCTAATTTGTATTATAATGTGCCTGCCATTGAAGCAGCAAAAAAGGTAGTGGAAGCATCAGGACTTAAGAAAGCATTCTTTACTAACAGTGGTGCAGAAGCTATTGAAGGTGCATTAAAAATGGCTAAGCGTTATGCTTATGACAGAGATAAAAATTCAGACCACGAAGTTATTGCAATGAATCATTCTTTCCACGGAAGAACAATGGGAGCTTTGGCATTAACAGGTAACTCACATTATCAGGAACCTTTTGGGCCAATGATTTCAGGAATTAAGTTTGCAGAGTTTAATAACTTAGACAGTGTAAAGGCATTAATAAATGAAAAAACATGTGCCATTATTGTTGAACCTGTGCAGGGTGAAGGTGGAATTTATCCGGCAACTAAGGAATTTATGGAAGGAATCAGAAAGATTTGTGATGACAATGACATTATAATGATTTGTGATGAAATCCAGTGTGGTATGGGAAGAACAGGAAAGATGTATGCATTCCAGCATTATAATGTTAAACCTGATATTATTACAACAGCCAAGGCTTTAGGTTGTGGTGTTCCTGTTGGAGCATTTGTTGCAGGGGAGAAGTGCTGTGATTCATTAGTTCCGGGAGATCACGGAACAACTTATGGTGGAAATCCATTGGCAACAGCAGCAGTTTCAAAAGTATTTGATTTGTTTGAAGAAATGAATATTCTTGAACATGTTAATGAAGTAAGCAATTATTTGGAAGAACAGTTGGACAAATTAGTGGAACAGTACGACAATGTTGTTGCAAGACGTGGTAAAGGACTTATGCAGGGACTTGTTCTTACAACACCTGTTATAGGCACTGTAAATAAAGCCATTGAAAAAGGACTTCTTGTTATATCAGCAGGAAGTGATGTGCTTAGAATGGTACCACCTCTTGTTATAACAAAAGAAAATGTTGATGAAATGATTGAAATTTTGTCACAATGCTTATAATATAGGATTATGGGGAAAGATGTCCATAGGATAACTCGATAGACAAAATAGGCATTGGAGGTAATATACATGTCATATAATACAGAAATGGACCGACAGTATAAGAGAGGACTTGCCGAAGGTTGGAGAAAAGGCATTGCAGAAGGAAAAGCTCAGGGATCCGGTCAGGTTAATAAGTTAATCAAAGCATTAATGTCAGAAAAGAAATATGATGAGCTTGAAAAGTCAGCAGAAGATGAGTCTTATCAGAAAGAATTAATGAAAAAATACGAAATAACTGAGTAAATATTTTGTTAAGAAAAAGTGTGGGATGTAAGAAAATGTCCCACATTTTTTTCTTAATAAGAAATTCATAGGGAAATTATATTAAGCAAAAATTCTCCAAAGGATTGCAGAGGCGTATATTTAAAACCAAACTGAAAAAATTAGCAGTATCTTTATGCAAATTTTGTGGAAAAGTACTAATAAATCGAAATAATATTAAAAAAAAGATATTTATCTAGTATAAAAGTAAAAACTATGTTAAAATTTTTACGTAGATTTTACTTAGGCTTGTTATGGTAAAGAAGCGACAGCGAAAATAATGAAAAAGATATTTAGGAGTTAATTAGAGTTATGTACACAATGATAACAGAATTGTTGAGTGGTCTTGCACTCTTTTTATTTGGAATGAAATATATGAGTGACAGTCTTCAGCAGGCCGCAGGTGAAAAACTTAGAGGGGTATTAGACAAATGCACAAAAACTAAATTTATAGGAGTAGTATTTGGTGCATTATTTACTGCATTTATTCAGTCTTCAGGTGCAACAACTGTAATGGAAGTAAGTTTTGTAAATGCAGGCATTTTAACACTTGAAAGATCAGTAGGGTTAACTTTTGGTGCAAACATCGGTACAACAATCACTTCACAGTTAGTATCATTAAAGCTTACGGCAGTGGCACCATTTATTATATTTATTGGTTCAGCCGTATTAATGTTCGGAAAGAAACCATTACTTAAAAAGATAGCAGCGGTTATTTTTGGTTTCGGTGCATTATTTCTTGGAATTAACTTTATGACAGGGGCACTTGGTCAGATACCGGAATATGAGTCATTAGTAAGGATTTTTGAATATTTGGACAATCCTTTCATAGCAGTTTTGCTTGGACTTGTTTTAACAGTTATTGTTCAGAGTTCATCAGTAACAGTCAGCGTATTGGTATTATTGGCAGGCTCAGGACTTGTTGAACCATTGGCATGTTTATACTTTATCTTAGGTGCAAACATCGGTTCATGTACACCTGCAGTTATGGCTGCAATGAATGCTAACAGAAACGCTAAGAGAACAGCATTTATCCACGTTATGTTTAACGTTGTAGGTCTTGTTGTTATTTCAATAATATTAGCTTTTGCAAGCCACACTATTATTAATGGAATTATGGGTATTAGCGGTTCAGGTGATTTTAAGAGATTTGTTGCCAACGCAGACACATTATTTAAGGTATTCCAGACTATTATATTATTCCCATGTTCAGGTCTTCTTGTAAAATTATCAAAGAAGGTTATTCATTCAAAGGGAAATGAAGAACATGATGAAAACGAAATGGTATTAAAATACATTGGAGTTTCAGGTGCACCATCTTCATCAACAGCCATGGTTGAAATTGTTCAGGAAATTGAACGTATGGCATTAATGGTAAGAGAGAATCTTGAATTTTCAACAAGAGCATTAATTGAAAATGACAGAAGTGCTTCAGATGATGTTTATAAAAGAGAGAAGTACATTGATTTCTTAAGTCATAGAATAACAGAATATATGGTAAAAGCTAACCAGTATGGTATGCCTATTAAGGATAGAGAAAGATTAGGTGGTTTATTCCACGTTGTTATTGACGTAGAACGTATTGGCGACCATGCAGTAAATATTATGGATGACGCTTTTAAAGAGAAAAATAAAAAAATCAACTTTTCTAATGAAGGAAAAAAAGAACTTATAAAAATGTATAACAAAGTAATTAAGATTTTTGATGAATCAGTAAAAACATTTGTTAACAATGACAAGTCTAATATGGATAAGATTAATGAATTAGAAGACATTATTGATCAGATGCAGATTGATTATCAGGAAGGTCATGTTGAAAGAATGGCAGCAGGTGATTGCTCAATTGAGGCTGGACTTATTTTTACTGATTTAGTAATTGGGTTAGAAAGAATAGCGGATCATGCCGTAAACATTGCTTATTCAATCTTACCTGAAAAAAAATAGGAAACGCATATGGGAAAAATCTATATTTTAGAAGATGATAAGAATATTTCGGAAATTGAACAGTTTGCATTGAAAAATGCAGGATATGAGGTAAGTACTTTCGCAACAGCATCAGATTTCGAAAATGCCTTGACAAAAGAGCATCCGGATTTGATAATTATGGATATAATGTTACCTGACAGAGACGGATTATCTGTGTTAAAGGATGTGAGAGCTGAGCAGAGTACGGCAAAGTTACCGGTTATAATGGTTACTGCAAAAACTTCTGAAATGGACAAGGTAAAAGGGCTTGATCAGGGAGCAGATGATTATATGACAAAGCCTTTTGGAATTATGGAACTAATTTCAAGAGTGAAAGCTTTGTTAAGGAGAGCAAATGTTTCAGGTGGAAGTCACATTTACAGTTTTGATGGCATAACAATGGATGATGCTAAGCATCAGGTTTTAGTTGATGGACAAGAGACTGAATTAACATACAAGGAATATCAGTTATTAAAAATGTTAATTCAGAACTCAGGAATCGTTCTTCAGAGAAGCCAGATTCTTGACAGAGTATGGGGGATTGATTATGAAGGTGAATCACGTACTCTTGATATGCACATTAAAACATTACGACGTAAGATAGGCGAAAAAGGAAATCTTATTCAGACTGTAAGGAATGTGGGTTACACAATGAATTACAGAAAGGACAAGTAAGTGAAAAAGAAAATATATACAAGAATGACCATTATTTCGGTGATTTTTACAATAATAACAATGATAGCAAGTGTAGGAATTTTTTATAATATGTACAGAAGTCAGGTTATGGAGGATCTTAAGACTCATGTTCATATTTTAAAAACAACGGAGGCAGTTCTTGAATATATAGAAAAGGACTTTGATCCTAAAATAGATAATCTGAGAATTACAGTTATAGACAGTGACGGAAAAGTTGAATATGACAGTAATGCAGACATTGGTTCCATGGACAATCATGGAAACAGACCGGAAGTTAAACAGGCATTAAAGACAGGTAGTGGAAGTGCAATAAGAGAGTCAGGCACACTTGAAAAAAATACATACTACTATGCTGAAAAAATGAACGACGGTCAAATAATAAGAGTTGCAAAAGAAGCAGGAAACCTGTGGCAATTTGGCGCACAGATATTCCCAATCTTTTTGGTAGTTCTTATTTTGGCAATAGGAGTAAGTCTTGTTGTGGCAAAACTTTTGGCAAAAAGTCTTATAAAGCCAATAGAGCTTATGGCACAACATCTTGAAGATGATAAGGCAACGGAAACATATGAAGAAATCCAGCCGTTTATGGACAAAATTCACAGCCAGCATAAAGCATTAAAGAAAAGCTCAAAAATGAGACAGGAATTTACGGCAAACGTATCCCATGAGTTGAAAACACCGTTAGCTTCAATTTCAGGTTACGCAGAACTGATAGAAACAGGAATGGCAAAAGAGGGAGATATCCAGCATTTTGCCAGTGAAATTCATAAAAGTGCCAACAGATTATTGTCACTTATAAATGACATAATTGAATTGTCACAGTTAGATGTTATGGACCATCAGCTGTCAACAACAAACGTAAGCTTAAATGAAGAAGTAGTAAGCTGTGTGGACATGTTGCAGATGAATGCTGAAAAGCACAACATAACAATCGCAACAGACATAATAGAAAAAGACTGTATAATAAAGGCAAATCAGGAAATGATACAGGAGGTTATATACAACCTTTGCGACAATGCCATAAGATACAACAAGCCGGAAGGACACGTATGGGCATCAGTATTCAAAAAAGATGACAACATAATACTTCAGGTGAAGGATGACGGTATTGGAATACCGGAAGACGATTTAAACCGAATCTTCGAGCGATTCTACCGAGTAGACAAAGCCCGCTCAAAGAAAACAGGAGGTACAGGACTTGGGCTCGCCATTGTAAAACACATAGCAGAACAACACGAGGCAGAAATCCAAATCGACAGCACCCTTGGGGAAGGCACAGCAATATCAATAATATTTAAAACAATGAATAAATAAATCAAATATGTAAAAAATATCCACTACAAACATTTGGTGGGTATTTTTTTTGACTTAATATGGCACAGAAATTTCCGAAAGCAAACGATAGGCAGATTTTCGCAATTTTTCCAGCATAGCGTAAGGCAAAAATCTACTGTCTGAGCCGTAGGCGAGTTTAGATTTTTGTCTTACAATAGGCGGCGGAGAAAAATAAGAAAATCAATGTGTTTGCAACGGGAATTTCTGTGCGATATATATAAAAAATACCTTATCAAGTGAATAGTGGAGGTTTTTTACATGTGGGGATTTATTATTGCATTGATTTCAGGAGCTTTGATGAGTGTTCAGGGTGTTTTTAACACGCAGGTTACGAAAAGTAGTAGCCTTTGGGCTGCCAATTCATGGGTGCAGCTAACGGCTTTTATCGTTTGTATTTTGGCTTGGTTTATTACGGGACGTCAAAATGTGTCGGGTATGTTTCATATGGAAAATAAGTATATGTTGCTGGGTGGTGTCATTGGGGCATTTATTACTTTGACAGTTATAAAGAGTATGAACATACTTGGCCCTGCAAAGGCAGTTCTTTTGATTGTAATATCCCAGATTATTATTGCATATCTGATAGAGGTGTTTGGAATGTTTGGAGTTGAAAAGGTTGATTTTCAGTGGAGCAAGTTAATGGGTGCAATTATTGCAATTGTAGGTATTTTCATTTTTGAAAGATAAAATTAATATAAAATTGTGAAAAATGAGTGTTGCTAACTGAAACATAATTTTGTACAATTATGATATGCGTTCAAGGGGAAGCTCCGGATAGGAGTTTGAATGATTAATACAAAGAAATACATTGTTTTAACAATGGTTGCGGTTTTAGTATTTTTTACGGGCTGTAAGGATAAAAATACTCAGGTTTCTTTAACGGACAAGGCTGAAAACAACAGTCAGACTACACGTGTGGAAGCCGGTGAGAACAGTGAAGAACCATCAGAAAGTTTGGAAGAGATTTATGTTTATGTCAGTGGTCAGGTTAACAATCCGGGAGTGTATTGTTTAAAGAGTAACGACAGGGTTTTTATGGCTATTGAGAAGGCAGGAGGGCTTACTAAGAAAGCCCAGAAGCAGGGAGTTAATATGGCTGAAGTTTTGAAAGACGGCCAGAATATTGTAGTACTTTCCCAGAAGGAATATTATGCTAAGCTTAAGGAGAATCAGAATGGTTCAGAGAAAAATTTAGACGGAAATTCTGATTCAGGCAATGATAGCCAGAATAGCAGCCAGGGCACTAATGACAAGACACATGATAGTGAAGACATTAAGGAGAATCTGGTTAACATTAACACTGCAGATGTTGAGGGTCTTACTTCGTTGTCAGGAATTGGAGAAACAAGAGCTAAAGCAATTATAGCCTACCGTGAGGAGAATGGAGATTTTAAAACTAAGGAAGATATAAAAAACGTGTCGGGAATAGGTGATTCCATTTACTCAAACATTGAAAAAATGATAACTGTTGATTAAGTAGAAAGGTTTATGTAATGAAGGCGTTAGTAGTTGATGATGAAAAATTAATTGTAAAGGGACTGAAATTTAGTTTGGAACAGGAAGGCTATGAAGTTGATTGTGCCTATGACGGACAGGAAGCCGTTGATAAGGCGAAAGAAACTGAATATGATATAGTTCTTTTAGATTTGATGTTACCAATTTTAACAGGATATGAGGTTTGTCAGCAGATTAGAGAGTTTTCCGATATGCCTATTATAATGCTTACTGCAAAGGGTGATGATATGGACAAAATATTGGGCCTTGAATATGGAGCAGATGATTATATTACAAAGCCTTTTAATATATTGGAAGTAAAGGCAAGAATTAAAGCCATTATCAGAAGAAATAAGCGTAAAGCTCCTGCAAAAACTGAGGAACCAAAGGTTATTACATCAGGAAAGCTTAAGCTTGACATTGAAGCTAAGCGTCTTTATATTGAGGACCGTGAAATTAGATTAACAGTTAAGGAGTTTGACATTTTGAAACTTTTAGCTGAAAATCCGGGAAAGATATACGGTAGAGAGCAGCTTTTAACTTTGATTTGGGGCTCTAAATATCCGGGTGATGCAAGAACCGTAGATGTAAACGTTAGAAGATTAAGAGAGAAAGTAGAGGAGAACCCGGCTAAACCGGAGTATATTCATACAAAGTGGGGTATGGGATATTATTTCCAGGGATAGAAACATGAATAATAATAAGATTTTAAAGTTTGTTAATCCAATAAGAAGCTTGAAGCTAAGAGTTTTTGTAGTAATTATGCTTGTTATTATTATACCGGCTCTTGCTTCAAGCATATTTATTGTTAACGTAACAACAAAGAATTATTTAAAAAACAGAATAGACAGCTTTAAGGCTAACAATACAATGCTAAAGAATAATATTATTAACAATAATTATTTGGACCAGTCCAATGAGAACATTGATATTGTAGATGCCCAGATTGAACAGTTAGCGAAGGAATATAATTGTCGAATTCAGGTTGTAAACAGCCGATATGTTATTATTAAGGATAGCAATAGCAGTGAAAAAGGCAAGACATGTATATCTGAAAATGTTATTAAAAGTTTTAAGGGTGAGACTGTTCAGGTTGATAGCAAGAGTCATAATTACATAGAATTTGCAATACCTATTACATCAACTGTTTCAGACGGTGAAGGAGAGACTAAAACCACGGTTATAGGTTCTTTATACATCAATTATTCAACAGCAGATGCAGTTGATTACAAGGATTATATAGTAAGAAATGTGGCCATTGCAGATGTACTTGTTTTGATTTTTGCTTTATTTGCAAGTTGGTTATGCGCAGTTATGTTTACAAAACCAATTAAGAGAATCGGTATTTCCATTGAAGAAATTGCAAAGGGCAATATGGAAGAAGAAAAAGATTACCGGGAAGTAATGGATATAAGTAACGAATTTCGTCAGCTTGTAAACAAATTAAATACGCAGGAAAAATCAAGACAGGAATTTGTATCTAATGTGTCACATGAATTAAAGACACCTATTACGTCAATGAAAGTTTTGGCTGATTCACTTTTAGGTCAGCAGGGATTACCGGAAGAATTATATCAGGAATTTTTGCATGATATTTCAAAAGAAATAGACAGGGAAAATGACATAATAACAGACCTTTTGGCATTGGTAAGAATGGAAAAATCAGAGTCAGAAATTAATATTTCATCAGTTAATATTAATGAAATATTGGAAGCTGTTCTTAAGAGATTAAAGCCTATAGCTGAAAGCAAAAACATTGAATTAATATTTGAAAGTTTCAGACCGGTTATTGCAGACGTAGATGAACTTAAGTTTGCAAGTGTGGCAACTAACTTAGTTGAAAATGCAATAAAGTACAACAATACAGATGGAACTGTAACGGCATCATTAAATTCAGACCACCAGTATTTTTATTTAAAAGTAACAGATACAGGAATTGGAATTTCTGAAGAAAATCAGGACAGAGTTTTTGAAAGATTCTTTAGAGTTGACAAGGCACGTTCAAGGGAGACAGGAGGAACAGGTCTTGGTCTGGCCATAACTAAGGAAATAGTTATGAAGCACCATGGTTCCATTAAGATTCACAGTAAAGAGGGAGAAGGTACAACATTTACTGTACGTATACCTCTTAAGTACATTGCATAAATGGAGATTGAAAGGTATGAAAAGAACTATCAAAAATATAGTTAATTTAATATTAGTTGTAAGTCTTATTGCAACTTTGTGGGGCTGTGGAAACAAGTCAGTAACTAAAGCAGAAAAAGGCTTTCAGATGTATTATGTTAATACAGCAAATACAAAATTAGTTACGGAAAGTTACAAACTTCAGGAAGGCGAAACTGAAAATCAGATTTCTGAAGCACTTAAGGCATTGCAAAGGAATGGTAAGGATAATGATAAAAAAGCAATCCCGGACACTGTAACAGTTAACGGTTATACTTTGGCAGATGGACTTTTAACAGTGGATTTTGGCGAAAGCTATAATGTTTTAAATCCACAGGTGGAAGTGTTGTGCAGGACAGCAGTAGTTTGCACTCTTAATCAGATTGACGGTGTTGACTATGTGGCATTTACAATAGGGGGTGTACCATATGGACAGACAGGAGACGACAAAACAGTAACGGCAATGAAAGCATCTGATTTTATTTCGGGATTAAGAGGGGATTTAGCAGATAAGAACAAGGATGATTTCAAGTTGTATTTTGCCAATAAGAAAGGTACTAAATTAAAGGAATACAATCTTAATAATGCATCTTACAGTGGAAAATCAAAAGAGCAGTTTATAGTTGAGCAACTTATTAAGGGCCCGCAGAAAGAAAAATATACAGCCACCCTTACAAGTGACACAGAGCTTATAAGTGTTGCAACAGCCGGAAACATATGTTATGTGGATTTTGGAGACAATTTCTTAACGGAACAGAGTACGGTTTCCAACAAGCTTGTAATATACTCAATCGTAAATTCTTTATTGGAACTTGATAACATTCATAAGGTTCAGATAAGTGTAGAGGGTGATTCAGCTTTAAAATATCACGACGATATTTCATTGGCAGAGCCTTTTATAAGAAATTTGGATTTGGTTGAACAGAAAAATAAATAAAAAAGGAGTGACAGTTATAAAAAGACCGGTATTTTGGATATTACTGGCTTTTGTACTTGGAGAGGTAATAGCTGTTTTTGACTTGAATATAGCAGTGCCATGCATTGTGCTGGCAATTATAGTTATTAGAAAAATCATCATAAAAGCATATGAAGATATGGGTGCTTTTGTGGTGATTTTTTTTACTTTAATTATGGGATTTATGTTAATGAGTAACGAAATTACAACAAGGAATCATATATATGATTTGAAGGAAAATACTGTAATTGTACAGGGAAAAATATACAAAATAGAAAATACTGCATTTGGTACAAATATTTATTTAAAAGGTGTAGAAGTGGAGAATGGAGAAAAGAGCGTAAGTGTTAAAAGAATATTTGTAAATACAGAGAAGATTCCTAATGTAAAAATAGGAAATATTATAAAAGTAAGGGGAAAGTTAAGACAGTTTGAAGAAGCTGCCAATAAGGGAAATTTTGATTCGAGAAAATATTATCTGTCATTAGGTTTTTATGGAAAAATAGAAGCAGGAACCATTGAAGTAATAAACAGTGAGTACAGCGGAATAAGACAGGGACTTTATGAATTGAGAATGGAAATAATTGAAAGACTGGAAAAGCTTTGCAGTGATAATAAGGGGATATTTTCTATTATAAATAATAAGAATGGAATAATCGGCGCAATAATCCTTGGGGACAAAACCGACCTTGACAGTGACATAAAGGAGTTATATTCGGTGTCAGGAATAGCACATATACTCGCCATAAGCGGGCTACACATTAGCTTTATCGGCATGGCAATTTACAGATTGCTTAGAAGAAGATTCAGATTTCTTTTTTCAGCAGCAGTATCCATACCTGTTGTTTTGAGTTTTGGAATAATGTCAGGTTTTGGAATTTCAACAATTAGGGCAATAATAATGTTTATACTAAAAATAATAGGGGAAGTTCTTGGACGAAAATACGATGCCATAACAGCCATATCCCTTGCAGGACTTGTGTTGCTTGTTCAGAACCCTTTTGTGGTTTGTAATAGTGGATTTCAAATGTCCTTTGGGGCAATTATAGCTATAGTGCTTATTTTGCCAATAGTTGAAGAAATTTTGAACACGGATAATAAAATAATCAAAGTCTTAAGTGCTAATTTTACAATAAGTTTGGTAATGAATCCAATACTGGCGTGGAATTATTATGAACTGCCAACATTTTCTTTTTTGTTAAACATAGTTGTAGTGCCTTTAATGAGCGTGGTAATTGTATCTTCAATTGTGGGAATATTTTGCTCATGCATAATGTTTGGCTTTGGAAAAGCTGTAATATTTCCCGGCTGTGGAATATTGGAACTTTACACATTTCTGTGTAACATAATTAACAAAAGCTCAGTTGCAAGTATAGTGGTGGGACAACCTAAAGTGACTATAATTATAGTTTATTATGCAATATTACTTGTGGTTTTGTTTGGACTTAAAAACATAAGAACTAAGTATACAAGGGCTGAGAAGGAAAGGAACATAATAAAAAAAGAAACAGGACTTGTACTGGAAAAGAAAGCTAAAAAAGAGAGAAGAATAAAGGGTCAAAATGTAAAACTAAGATTAGCTTGCATTGTAGGATTTTTGCTATTAAATTGTTTGATATATTATATTCCAAATCCGGGGTTTTACATAACATTTATTAACGTGGGACAGGGTGACGGCATATTGATACATGGAGATAATGGAACGAAAGTTATGGTAGATGGGGGAAGTACGTCTGAAAAACAGGTGGCAAAAAATTGCATAGTGCCATACTTAAAAGCCGAAGGCATAGGAACAATCGACTATTCCATAATAACCCATACGGACAAAGACCATATAAGCGGTATACTGGAAATTTTAGAAAATAATAACTCCAACAGAATAAGAATTAAAAACCTTGTGATGCCAGACATTAATATGAAGGATGATACTTACAATGAACTGATTGAAAAAGCAAAGTTAAAAAAAATCAATGTTTTGTACATAAAAAAAGGAGATACATTGAGCCTTGGCAAAACGAAAATTAAGTGTATATATCCGGAAACCACAACAACAGCATCGGATAAAAACGACTACTGTACAGTGCTTTCCGTTAAAAATAAAACTTCAAAAATACTGCTGACAGGAGATATATCAAAGGAAATTGAAGAGAAAATAAAAGATGATATAGAAGAAAACTACACAGTCCTAAAAGTGGCACATCACGGTTCAAACTATTCAAGCTCAGAAAAATTTCTGAAAAAAGTAAATCCAAAGTACAGCATAATATCTGTGGGGAAAAACAACTCATACGGACATCCTGGAAATGAAACAATGGAAAGATTACGAAAGCAGGGTGGTGTGATATATAGGACGGATGAAAAAGGTGGGATAACTATACGGTAAAAAATTAAATGAAAATTTAAAAAATAATATTGACAATATATATTTTTTTTACTAGAATAATTTTTAGTGTCTGCGTCAAACGTCCGCATTTCCAATGGCGCAGATGGTGAAACTTGATTTCCAATCTCTCTCAACGGAAATCACAATTAGATTTTTCACGGAGGTGGACAAAAATGGCAAACATTAAGTCAGCAAAAAAGAGAATTTTAGTTAATCAGACAAAGTACGAAAGAAATAAGGCAGCTAAGTCAGCAGTTAAGACAGCTATTAAGAAAGTTGAAGCAGCTGTTGCAGCTAACGATAAGGAAGCAGCTAACACAGCTTTAGTTGCAGCTACAAAGCTTATCGAAATGGCTGGTTCAAAGGGTATCTACCACAAGAACAACGTTGCTAGAAAGATTTCAAGATTAACAAAATTAGTTAACACAGTTGCATAATTACAATTGTGAATAAAAAAGAAGTTGCAGTTTTCTGCAACTTCTTTTTTAGTTTCTCTTACTATATTTTACCAGCAGCATTTCAACCCCTATGTTTTCGTCCATCATTCCTGATTTAATTAGGGATTCGGTGTTTACGCTTTCAGAGAGCCCTGATTTTAGTTCGGCCATTGAGAAATTACGGCATTGGTTGATGCATTTGCCGGCTATAAAGCTTTGAACGCCCATTGTGTGTGCCACTTGTTCGCGGTTCATTCCGCGGGATGAAAGGTCTTTAGCCTGAAGCATAAGATTAAACTGTCTGCTTATCATAAAAAGGATTCTCATAGGAGGTTCTTTTTCTGCAATTAATTCATAATAACAGTCTAAGGTTTTCTTTTGATTCTTTACAGAAATTGCATCCATCATATCAAAAATTCTAACGTTAAGCTGTTTTATGCAAACAGCGTCAATGTCTTCTTTAGAAATAACGTTCTTGTTTAGTGCGTAGCTAATAAGCTTTTCGATTTCTCTTGATAAGACTTCCATGTCGGTGCCAACGCTGGCAATAAGGTATGACATATTGGCTTTTGTGATTTTCTTGCCATTGTAATCAAAAATTCTTGCAGCCCAAATTGCAATATCATTTTCAGTCTGTCGGTTTATTTCGCAGATGTAACCTGCGGATTTTACAGCCTTGTACATTTTGCTACGCTTGTCTACATCGCTTTCAACGAAGAGAAAAATAGTAGTTGAAGGAATAGTCTTCATATACTCGGCAAGCTGCTCCCCGCCACTTTTGAAAAGACCGGTATTTTCCATAACAATAAGTCTGTATTCAGCAAAAAAAGGAACAGTTTCCGCACTGTCTATAACTTCATTAATGTCAATGTTTTTGCCTTCGTACATTCCAAGATTCATTGTATCATCACCGGCAATGGATTTAATCAGCCGGTTCTTATAATTAAGTTTTAAATATTCTTCTTCACCGCATAAAAGATATGCGTTTTTAAAGCTTTTATTTTTAATATCATTAGCTAAAGTTTTCACGTTACACCTCACAAAATATGCTGACTAAATTTTATCATTATTTTATAGTAGTCACAAGCAAAAAATAAACATAAGATTAAAAGAAAAGAGGCAAAAATTAAGTGGGAAAATAAGGTGAAAATAGAGTGGTAAAAAAAGTCGAAAATAATAAAAAAAAGTATTGCAAAACTTAAATATAAGTAATATAATGCAGTTCTATGAAAGTGAGGTAAATATGACAACGGGAGAGAAAAACGAACTAAAGAAATTACAAAGAAAGAAAGAAGTGCGCAGACAGTATGAAAAAATAGCCATAACAGTGGGGGTTATTATTGTCATAATTTTTGCCGGAAAGATGATTTTTGGAAAGAAAAAATCAGTACCAACAGCGGGAAATGTGGAAACAAGCCAGAAGCAGACCCAGGTTGAGACCACAGTTCAGGAAGAAACCACAAGAGCAATAGATCCTAACAAGCCTATGATTGCGTTGACTTTTGATGATGGTCCGGGACAATATACAGGAAAGCTACTGGATGCATTAGAGAAGTATAATGCTAGAGCTTCATTTTTTATGTGTGGATACAGCCTTAAGAGAACTGATATTCCGGTTGATAAATTACTTAAGAGAATGGATGCTCTTGGATGTGACTTGGGAAATCATACAATGAATCATTGTGCACTAGACAAGGTATCTAAGAGTAAACGTAAATACGAGATTAATGGAGTTAATGAATTGGTTAAAAAGGCAGTAGGATATAATCCTAAATTTTTAAGACCACCATATGGTTCAGGAATAAGAGATGCCAAGGTGCAGAAAGCTGCTAAGATGCCTATTGTATGTTGGTCAGTTGACACATTGGACTGGAAGACTAAAAGCAAGAAGGAAACAGTTAAATCTATAATGGACAGTGCAAAGGATGGACAGATAATTCTTATGCATGACATTCATAGCTGGTCAGTGGATGCAGCAATAGAAGCCATTCCAAAGCTTCAGAAGAAAGGATATCAGATAGTAAGTGTATCAGAAATGGCAGAGGCTAAGGGTGTAAAGCTTAAAAAAGGTCAGCCATATTTTGAGTTTGAATAAATTTAATAATAATGTAGATATTAATAAAGCGGAGCATAAAGTGCTTCGCTTTATTTTTTAGAATTTACGATGGATGGCTTTATAAGAAAAAATTGAATTTGATGAATAACAAATAACGTCTTTAAGAATATATAGTTTTCAGGGGGCTTTATGAAAAAAATAAACATTTATACGGATTTGGCATTAGAGGAAAGAGAACGATTTAAAAGAAATATTGAAATTAGTGGAGTAAAAATAGACAAAAATTACAATAAAGAATTATTTATGACAACAACAGATGTGGAAATATTTAATGAAAATGGCGCAAAGTCCATGGGAAAGCCTATAGGAAGTTATGTTACAATGGAAACAAGACTTTTTAAGGAAGATGATTTGGAGAGGCAAACTATTTTTGCAAAAGAAATAGCAAATCATATGGAAGAGATGACTAAGAATCAAAACATAAAAAAAATCCTTATAGTGGGTCTTGGAAATTCAAAGGCTACGCCTGATTCATTGGGACCAAAAGTTGCCGAGCAGATTGAAATTTTGCCTAATGTGTACTGTTTGGCTCCGGGGGTGTTGGCTCAGACCGGTATGGAAACTTTTTCAATAGTAAAAGGCATAACGGCTCAAATGAAACCGGACATTATTATTGCAATAGACTCACTTGCAGCAAGAAATGTAAGAAGAATTACAACAACAATACAGCTTACGGACACAGGGATAACTCCCGGTTCAGGAATAGGCAATCATAGAAAAGGGTTGAATGAACAATCTCTAAATACCAAGGTTATTGCCATTGGGGTTCCCATGGTTGTAAGTGGGGCAACAATTGTTAATGACACAATGGAGAAGCTTTTGGAAATACTTGCTTCTCATAACCAAAATAATAGCATTTCAAATATATTTAAGGACTACACATCTGATGAAAAATATCAGTTGTTTGAAGAACTTTTGTCGGAAGATACAGAGCAAATGTTTGTAACTCCAAAGGATATAGATGAAATTGTTGATAACTTAAGCAAAATAATTGCCTGTGGAATAAATATGTTTTGCAATGTTTTAAAATAGAAATTAATATTACAGGACCTTGTTTCATATAATTTTAAAAGTGGGACAAAGGGAGACAGGAAAAGTGCAGAAACATACAAAACATGGAATAATAAAACTGTATAAATTTAAATCGCCTGATTATATGTTTAGTGTAATTGTAAAGGCGATTATTGTTGCATTGTGTGCTTATATAACTTTTTCCTGTGTAAATATGATAACTAATAAGAAAATAAAAGTTGCCGCAAGTAAAGAATTAATGGAAACAGGAAATATGCTTGCTCAGGAGATTTTGGAAAACTCAAATATAATGACACAATATATGATATATTTGGAGAATCACAAAGATATTGCAGAGGATGCAAAAAAGAGGATTCTTACAACGGTTGTAACAGATTATATAGCAAAAAGCGAATACACTTATGACACAAGTGATCCGGCATATAGCCAGGTTATAAATATTTTGTATGAAAATATGAAAGCCGAAAATCAGATTGCAAAAAAAGAAGTGGAAACTACTGCTAAACCTGTGGAAACAACTGTTAAAAATAATGAAAAGAACAACAATAAAAAGAAGAGAAATAAGGCTATAGTTCCAATGCCTAAAAAATCGGGAAAACTTTATACGGAAAAAAATATTGGCAGTTTTAAAGAAGTAATTAACAGATTCTATACGGTAACAAATGCAACAACCATAAAAGAAAGTGATATGCCAATTAAACAGGCTTTAAATAAAGAATTTAAAATAACGGGAAACAATAAGAAACCTCAAATACTAATATATCATACTCATTCAATGGAGGATTTTTCAAACACAACAAAGGATGAGGACACAACAATTATTGGTGTTGGAAACAGGCTGGCACAGATTTTAAGAGAGCAGTTTGGTTATAATGTAATACACGACAAAACAAAATATGATATAGTAAATGGTAAGTTGGACAGACACGAGGCATACACCCAGTCTAAGGCTGGGGTAAAGAAGCAGTTAAAGAAATATCCGTCAATTAGTTTGATTTTGGATATTCACAGAGACGGAGTAAATGACGGAACAAGGTTGGTTACGGAAATCAATGGAAAGAAAACTGCCCAGATTATGTTTTTTAATGGCATGTCCAGATTTAAGCTAAGTGGCGATATTGATTATTTGAAAAATCCATACAGGTTCGAAAATCTTGCCCTTGGACTCCAAATGAAAGTAAACGCAGAATGCTATTATCCGGGTTTTACAAGAAGAAATTATGTAAATGCTTATGAATATAATTTGTCCCTTGGTAAGCAGTGTATGTTAATTGAGGTTGGGGCACAGACTAATACATATCAGGAGGCAAAAAATGCAGCAGAGCCTTTGGCTGTTTTAATAAAAAAAGTACTTGGAGAATAGTTTACAAATAAGATACAATTTAATGTAAAATACAATGTGGATTAATATGTATACTGGGAGAAAATTAATGATAGAAATTTTAGTTGCAGAAGATGATGAAATGATTGCAAATTTAATAAAAATAAATCTTGTAAAGGCAGGTTATTTATGCACATGCGCATATAACGGAAAGGATGCGGCAAATCTTTTAGACAGTAAGCATTTTGATTTATGTCTTTTCGACATAATGCTACCGGAAATAGACGGTTATGAACTTTTGGAGTATGCAAAGTCAATGGACATTCCGTCTATTTTTATTACTGCAATGGGAACTACAGATAATAAGGTTAAGGGCCTTAGAGCAGGAGCAGACGACTATATTGCAAAGCCTTTTGAAGTAGTTGAAATGCTTGCAAGGGTTGAAAGTGTTCTCAGACGATACAAGAAGACAAACGACGAGTTGGTTGAAGATGATGTGGTAATTAATTTTCAGTCAAGAAGTGTAACGAAGGCAGGCAAGACTTTGGACCTTACACATAAAGAGTTTGAACTTTTGGTTCTGCTTATACGAAACAAAAATATTGCCCTTTACAGAGATGTAATATATGAAAATGTGTGGGGCAACGACTATGTTGGAGACAGCAGAACTATAGATTTACATATTCAAAGACTTAGAAGAAAACTGGACTGGGGAGACAAGATACAGTCCGTGTACAAAGTTGGATACAAGTTAGTGTGATTATAGGAACACAAAGCAATCCATATAATCAACAATAATCAAACAGGAAAAGGTGTTAAATGAAACTTTTTTGGAAAATGTTTTTCTCGCTGATTATAATTGTTACGGTTATTTTTTCTATATTTGGAGGAATATTCATAAAGTTATCATTTGATAATTCTTTAAGTAGAGAATTGTCAAGAAAGCAAAACGAGAATCAAATGTTTGTATATTCATTTGAAGCTTCAGCCTCAATGTTGTCATCGGATACTGAATATATTCAAAAAAATGACATAGAAAAAATAATTGATTCAGTCAAAAGAAGTATGGGCGAAAGCCAGATTGGAATTACAATTGTAAATCAGAAAGAAAAAGAAATATATACTGACAGCAAAATAGGAAAAAATATAAAAATCAAAGATTTAAAAGACAATAATTTTGGATACTTGATTTTTAAAAATAATGGTAGTTATTATTTGGAAACAATGTCAAAAATGACAATTGAAAGCGGAACATATTACATAAGCATTGTTAGCAGCATTAATGAAGTTTACAATGACATAAATGAAATGATGAAAAATTATAGGATAATATTGGGAATTGCCCTTGTTGTTACCTGCATTCTTGCATATGTTTTTTCTAAAAAAATAACAAGACCAATTGAAAAGTTGTCTGATACCGTAAGTCAAATGGCAAAAGGTCAGTACGACACAAGAGCAAAGATAAAAACTGACGGTGAAGTTGGAGACTTGGTTAATAGCTTTAATATTATGGCAGACAGGCTGGAGAAGAATATTGAAGAGTTGGAAGATACAGCAAGACGACAGGAAGATTTTACGGCAGCTTTCGCTCACGAATTGAAAACTCCTTTGACTTCAATTATAGGCTATTCTGATATGATGCGTTCAATGGACCTTGAAAAAGAAGAGATTTCAGAATATTCCAATTATATATTTTTGCAGGGAAAAAGACTGGAGAAGTTGTCATTTACTTTAATGGATTTGATTTCTCTTGATAAGCAGAAAATCGAATTTAACAGAATTAGTACAGAGGAAATGTTTAATGACATTGAAAAAACTGTAGAACAAATGCTTAGGGAACACAATATCAGGTTTAAAATGTCTGTTGAACCGGCTGTGATTGTTGGAAATGAGGATTTGCTTAAGTCCCTGTTTATGAATATTATCGATAATGGCAGAAAAGCCATTTCAGGTCAGGGAATAATTGCCCTTAAGGCTACAAAAACCGAAAAAGGATACACAGTTTTTATTCAGGACAATGGCTGTGGAATGGAGAAAAGTGAAATTAAAAAAATCACTGAAGCATTTTATATGATTGATAAGTCAAGAGCAAGAAAAGAGGGCGGTGCAGGCATAGGAATGTCCCTTTGCAAAAAGATTGTAAGCATACATAATGCTAAGTGGAGTGTTAGAAGTAAACCAGGAAAAGGTACGATAATAAGTATTGTTTTTCAGGAAGGACAGAACTAAATGAAGAAAAGAATATTACCTGTGGCAGTATTGCTAATTGTGGCTTTGGCGGTTTTTCTGCCTCAATTATTATATTATTACAGTGATACAAGCTACTTAAATCAGGTTAAATATAGTGATAAGGATACAGGCAGTGTAAACCTTGAAATGGCATCAACGGCAAAGACTAAAACAATAGACCAGAAGTTAGAGGACCTTAACTCTATTATTACTGATAAAGAATATGCAAAAAAGAAAGTTGAAGTATTGTTTGATCCGTCAGAGAACGAATTGAAAACAATTAGAAAAAATGTAAAAAAGCAAATAAATTATTGGCTTGAGCTTTTTGGATGTAAAGAGTTAATATACAATAAAAAAACAATAAAACTGGTCCCTAAAAATATTGTTATTCAAAAGTGTTACAGTATTGTTGGTGAAAGTGCTTCTTTCCCATATTTAGAGGCGACAGCAACATTAAGCAAGAGTCCAAAGATTATGGCAACCGTGTATTTGGACAATACGACCAACAAAATATATGAAATAAAAATCACAGGAGACAATGTGGAAAGTATACTTAGCTACGCTAAGCAGAACGCAGAGAAAAATAAGTTAACTCTTATTAATTTGGATACTTTTCAAAAAGAAATAATAGAGCAGCTATCAGATTACTATAATGGAATTTATGTAGAACCATATGAACAGGGTATTTATTATAATGAATTAGCTGACAAAGATGAAGAAACTAAAGGAATTGCCATAGTTGACAAAGATGAGAATTACATATGGCAGTGTGAAATAATAAGTGGACTTGTTTGGAGAGTAGAACTTGGCAAAAAAAGCATAGAAGTTGGAATAGACGGATTTGACAATGATTTTTATTAAAAAGTATAATAAAAATCCATAAAGAATTATTGATAATAAATTACTAAGAGAAAAAATTTATGACGTAAACACGGCTGTTACAAAAATGATACATTTTAATCTTATACTGCAACAGTAAAACGTTATGGGTATGAAAAATATATCGTAAGGTTGAGATGAAAAATTTAAAGCATAAAGCAAAAAGGCGCATGGAATTGAAATGCGCCTTTTTAAAATAATGTTATTTGCCTGTAGAACCAAATCCTCCAACACCACGAACTGTATCAGAAAGTTCATCAACCTGATTAAAATTAGCTGAAAGAAATGGTGTAATAACAACCTGTGCAATTCTTTCATTAGGTTCAATAGTCTCAGCCTTGTTTGAGTGATTATGAAGAGCAACAGTAAGTTCTCCACGGTAATCGGCATCAACAACACCAACCTTATTAGCAGGAGCAAGACCTCTCTTACATGAAAGACCACTTCTAGCATAAATCAAACCGGCATAACCTTCAGGAATCTCCATTGCAATACCAGTACCAATAAACTTAGTTTCACCGGCTTCAATAGTAACAGCTTCTTCAATGCAGGCATACAAATCAGCACCTGCGGCATACTCAGTTCCATAAGTAGGAATAGTAGCATTCTCCTTTAATTTTTTTACGTTAACATTAACAGCCATAACAATTCTCCTTTTATTGTAAATGTAATGTAATCCAAATGGTATCTTGCTCCATTGCAAGCAGAAATTTCTGCAAGCAAACAATAGGCAGGATTTCGCAATTTTGCGAGCATAGCGTACAGCGATAAACTTACTGTTTGAGCCGTAGGCGAGTTTAAGTTTTCGCTGTACAATAGGCGGCGGAGCAAAATCAGAAAGACAACGTGTTTGCGGTAGGAATTTCTGCTTGCAATGGAGCAAGATACCATTTAGATTACATTTCTTTTTCCCATAAAACAATATTCCCGGTTTTTAATGTTTCAGGTATTCTAATTAAGCGCTGGTTCTCGGAACCACGAAATACCAGGTTTAGGTTCTTCTGTGCTTCGATGAATGGACCATCTACAAGAACATCTATATAGGAAAGAAGTTCTTTAGTTTCAGGACACTCGTTGTACATGTGTCCAATTATATCTTTTTCAAAGTCGTATCCTGTGAAACACCAGATATCTTTTTCGGGATATGTTTCTTTTATCTTTCGGGCAAGTGGAAGCAGCCCCTTCTGGTTAACAGGCTCCATTGGCTCACCACCTAGGAATGTAACTCCCTGATAAGCACCAAAAGACAAAGTATCTATAATGTAGTCAATGGTTTCCTGTGTAAAGGGCTGACCAAAGTTGAAATCCCAAGCCTGTTCATTGAAACATCCGGGACATCTGTGATTACAGCCACTTACAAAAAGAGAAACTCTGATACCGGGACCATTTGCCACATCAAATGTTTTTATTTCTGCATAGTTCATATTTTCTCCATTCCGTCACTTAAGTGACATAAAATTATGGCACATAGTATTAAGTTTATCAAATAAAATGAAAATAATAAAGTGATAAAGTTAAAATGTTTGAACCTATGATTTATTTATGTTAAAATGTGAATGAATTTTAGAAAACTAATTGTTAGAGATATTAAAAAATATAAGCAAATAGAATAATACAGACAAAATATAAACAGATTGGAGCGAATAAATTGTCACATATTGATCAGAGTAAAATTAGAAATTTTTGTATTATAGCCCATATAGATCACGGTAAATCTACATTGGCTGACCGAATTATAGAAATGACAGGTCTTTTGACTAATAGAGAGATGCAGGCTCAGGTTCTTGATAACATGGAACTTGAAAGAGAAAGAGGTATTACTATTAAGTCTCAGGCCGTTAGAACTATTTACAAGGCTAAAGATGGAGAAGAGTATATTTTTAACCTTATTGATACACCTGGACACGTTGACTTTAACTATGAAGTTTCAAGAAGCCTTGCAGCCTGTGATGGGGCAGTGCTTGTAGTTGATGCGGCACAGGGAGTTGAGGCACAGACTTTGGCCAATGTATATTTGGCACTTGACCATGACCTGGAAGTATTCCCTGTTATTAATAAGATTGATTTGCCTTCAGCAGATCCTGACAGAGTTAAGGCAGAAATAGAGGACGTTATTGGTCTTGAAGCCCATGACGCACCACTTATTTCAGCCAAGACTGGTCTTAATTGTGAAGATGTTTTAGAGGCAATCGTTGAAAAAATTCCGGCACCGGAAGGAGATGCTAATGCACCACTTCAGGCTTTGATTTTTGATAGTTTATATGATGCATACAAGGGCGTTATTATTTTCTGTAGAATTAAAGAAGGAACAGTTAAGCCGGGTATGAATATTAAAATGATGGCAACAGGGGCAACGGCCAATGTTGTTGAAGTTGGTTATTTTGGTGCAGGTCAGTTTATTCCATGTGATGAACTTCCTGCAGGTATGGTTGGATATATTACTGCAAGTATAAAAAATGTGTCTGACACAAAAGTAGGTGACACAGTAACTGATGCAGATAATCCGGCAGACGCACCACTTCCCGGATATAAGGAAGTTAATCCTATGGTTTACTGTGGACTTTATCCTGCAGATGGAGCAAAATATCCTGATTTAAGAGATGCGTTGGAGAAGTTACAGCTTAACGATGCAGCATTAAAGTTTGAGCCTGAAACATCTATTGCTTTAGGTTTTGGTTTCAGATGTGGATTCTTAGGACTTCTACATTTGGAAATTATTCAGGAAAGACTTGAAAGAGAGTACAACCTTGACCTTGTAACAACAGCGCCAAGTGTTATTTACAAAATATATAAAGAAAATGGCGAAGTAATTGACCTTACAAACCCAACAAACCTTCCGGATCCAAGTGAGATTGAACATATGGAAGAACCTATTGTAAGTGCGGAAATTATGGTAACAACAGAGTTTATCGGTGCAATTATGGAGCTTTGTCAGCAGAGACGAGGACGATATATCAGTATGGAATATGTTGAAGGTTCAAGAGCATTACTTAAATATGATATTCCATTAAATGAAATAATTTACGATTTCTTTGATGCCTTAAAATCACGTTCAAGAGGTTATGCATCTTTTGATTATGAATTAAAGGGCTACGAACAGGCTAAGCTTGTTAAGCTTGATATTTTGATTAACAAAGAGGAAGTGGATGCATTGTCATTTATCGTTCCTGAAGCGTCAGCTTACGAACGCGGACGTAAGATGTGTGAAAAATTAAAAACTGAAATTCCAAGACAGTTATTTGAAGTTCCAATTCAGGCGGCAGTTGGCAGTAAGGTTATTGCAAGAGAGACAGTTAAGGCTATGCGTAAGGACGTTCTGGCAAAATGTTACGGCGGTGACATTTCACGAAAGAGAAAACTTCTTGAAAAACAGAAGGAAGGAAAGAAACGTATGCGTCAGGTTGGCAATGTGGAAATTCCACAGTCAGCATTTATGGCAGTATTAAAACTTGATGATGAATAAGTTTTGGAGTAGAAATAATGAATGGACTTGAAATTTATATTCACATACCTTTTTGCGTAAAAAAATGTGATTATTGCGATTTTCTGTCAGCACCGGCAGATTTGGAAACTAAAGAGAAATATGTTGAGGCATTAATTAATGAAATAAAGCTAAATAAGAATAAAATGTCAGAATATGTTGTGGACACTGTTTTTATTGGTGGAGGCACACCTTCACTTTTAGAAGAAAATCAGATTTCAAAAATTATGTCAGTTTTAAGAGATAATTGTAATATGTCTGAAAATCCTGAGATTACAATAGAGTGCAATCCGGGAACTATTACGGAAAGCAAGCTTTGGGAATATAAGAAAAGTGGAATTAACCGTATAAGTTTTGGCCTCCAAAGTGCCAATGATGAAGAACTAAAGTCCATTGGAAGAATCCATAATTATGCAGGATTTCTTGAAAGCTATAATTTGGCAAGAAAATGTGGCTTTGACAATATTAATGTGGACTTAATGAGCGCTTTGCCGGGACAGACTTTAAAAAGTTACGAGGAGACCCTTAACAAAGTTGTCCGCTTAGAGCCGGAGCATATTTCAGCTTATAGTCTTATAGTTGAAGAAAATACATTAATGTATGACAGAGTAAAAAAAGCTCAGATAAAAGGTATAAATATTCTTCCCGATGAAGAAAGTGAAAGAAAGATGTATTATCTTACAAATAATATTTTGCGTTCTAATGGATATAGAAAATACGAAATATCTAATTATAGCAAACCGGGGAAAGAATGTAAGCACAACATAGGTTATTGGCAGCGAAAAGAATATTTAGGTTTTGGCATTGGTGCGGCATCTTTGTATAAAGAGAATCGTTATAATAATATTTCAGATATAAATAAATATATTGAAGTATTAACTAACAATATCAAAGAGAATTCAATAAATAATGTGGAAAATTCCAGTGAAGTTGAAAATCAGGTTAATATTCTAAACAGTATAGTAAAAAATCTACAGCAGCTTACTGAACGGGACAGAATGGAAGAATTTATGTTTTTAGGGCTTCGAATGATGGAAGGTGTAAGCATGGAAAAGTTTGAACGGTATTTTGGGAAGCCTTATATGGAAGTTTACGGAAAAGTTCAGAAAAGAATGGAAGATAAAAGATTTCTTATAAATGACAATGGTTACGTTAAGCTTACAGAGTTTGGTATAGATTTAAGCAATTATGTAATGTCAGAATTTTTGTTTTAAAAAAGATACTAAATTGTGGTAGCACCAGGCAGGTGACAATTCAAGTAATTAACAGTTTGATGTTTTACATTTTAATAATATAAAAAAGAACAACTGATTTCAAAAAATGAATCGGTTGTTCTTTTTTCTTAATTATTTTTAGTCAACAATTGTGTTAAGCCAAATATCTTTTTTCACCATTATAAATCCTATTAATGCCTTAACACCTTCAAGCATATTTACAAGGAAGAATATTCCAACAATGTGTATGGCAGTAAATTTTGTAAGACATATTGCAACAGGTACATTTACAAGGCAGACAAAACAACTGTCAAATAGAAATGTAATTATAGTTTTTCCACCACTTCTCAAAATGAAATATTCAGAATTTGACAGCGATATAAATGGTGTTGCAGCAGCTACAGCCCATATAAATTTTGTGGCAAGTTCGCGTATTTCGTCGGTTGTATTATAGAAATGTGGAAATACAGGTCCAAGTAGGCCAAGAATTATAATCATGCCAAATGATATTAAAAGTGAAAAAGCAGCCATTCGTGTAGCAGTCACTTTGGCCTCTTTCAGTTTTCCGGCACCTAGTAGTTGTCCTACAACAATAGCAATAGTTGTTCCCATTGTAACAAAAATACAATTAGAAATATTTCCAATAGTATTGCAAATATTTAGGCCTCCTACAGTGGCAAGACCTTTAGTGGACAAAGCCTGTGTTTGCAATGTAAGACCACCTGCCCATAAAAATTCGTTAAGCATGAGAGGGGTACCGGTTACAATTATTTTCTTAACAAGAGACCCCGGAACTTTAAGAGTTCTGTAGCAATGTTTAATAAAAGGATAATCATTTGAATGTCTATGAGTATAAATTACAAGATAGCCACATTCAACAAAACGAGAAATAACAGTGGCGATGGCTGCACCAACAACGCCCATGGCAGGAAAACCTAATTTTCCAAAAATAAATATGTAATTGAGAACTATATCAAATACTACAGCCAAAACTCCGGCTTTCATAGGAACAACAGTCTGTCCGGATTCTTTAAGAGTAGTGTTGTAGCAGTTAGAAATAACAAAAGGTGCAATTCCAATAACCATTATGTAAAGATAGTTTTTTGCATAATTGAATGTTTCCTGAATATTTCCTGAACTGCTTCCTTCATGAAGAAACATATTAATTAGCGGTTCATGAAGAAAAATCATAACAGAAAGAGAAATAGCAATAATTGTAATGCCAATAAGAATCTTCATTCTAAAAACATCACGAACACCATTGTGATTCTTTTGTCCAAAATACTGGGCTGAAAAAAGTCCTGCTCCGGACATTCCTCCAAATACTAAAAGATTAAAAACAAAAAACAACTGATTTATAATTGCAACACCTGACATCTGATTGGTTCCAAGCTGTCCTACCATAATATTGTCAGCCATACTAACCAGATTAGTAAGAAGATTCTGGATAATAATGGGGACGGCAATTGTAAGGGTCATTTTGTAAAAATTTTTATCGCCAAAATATTTATCTTTAAATGATAAAACAGATTCATTCATATTGTTAACTCTCCTTTATAATTAGTACAAAATATATTGATTTTTATTTTGTGCTGAAATACTATTATGCTACGGATTTGAAAAGAATTCAATAGCCTATTGACGTATACGATACAAGCAAGTACAATAAAAACACTTAAAGGTGAAGAGGTAAAATATAATGATTAAATTTATGGTAGATTCAGGTTCAGACTATGATGTAAATGAAGCAAAAGAAAAAGGAATCGCATTTGTTCCTTTGTCGATTACTTTTGATAATGATACATATAAAGATGGAATTGAAATAAGCAGAAGTGAATTCTATAAGAGAATGAGGGAGGAAGATATTTTCCCAAAGACAGCTCAGCCATCACCACAGGCATTTCTTGATGTTTTCGAAGAGGCTAAGGCTAATGGAGACCAGATAATAGGTGTTATGCTTTCAGGTGGAATAAGTGGAACGTATCAGAGTGCCAATATTGCAAAAGATATGGCTGAATATGACGGAATCCATCTTATAGATTCAAAAACAGCAGTATATGCTATAAAGATAATGGTAGATTACGGAATGCAGTTAAGAGATGAAGGAAAAACTGTGGATGAAATTGTAGAGGCATTGGAAGAATTAAAATCAAGAATATCAATTAACCTTGCAATTGACAATCTTGAAAATTTATACAAAGGTGGACGACTTACAAAGATGCAGGCAGGTTTTGGTAATTTTGCAAAGCTTAAGCCGGTTATTTCAATTCCGGAAGGAACGTTAATTGTAAAAGGCAAGTTTATCGGCAGAAAGAAAGCCATTGCAGGACTTGTTAGTTATATAGAAGGAATGGACTTAGATGAAAGATTTCCAATTTATGGAATTTATTCAGACGGAACGGAGAATCTTGATAACTTTGTAAAGAAAGTTGAAGAAAAAGGAATTAAGTTTAAGGAATGTTATCAGATAGGACCTACAATAGGAACTCATGTTGGACCTGAAACATTTGGATTTATAGCAGTAGAAAAAGCAAAGAATTAGTTAATAAATGTTGGAATAGCAATGACGATGAAAGCTATAATAAAAATATAATAACCACAATGAAAAGAACTGTTAAGTTGGCAGAGTTCAAGTGCCGGAGTAACAGTTCTTTTTCTTATACAGATTAGAAATCCGCACCAATTGATTGCACGGATTGTTACGTGTTACGCACTCCCGCAATCCTCCCTGATATTTGCATATCGCGAAGCTTACGCTTCACCTTTATGTTCATATCCGGGCGTGTCCCAAGGTCATTTTCCCATCATTGTGCAAGCAAAGGTGAGAAAAGACCTTTGGACAATGCAATCGCGTACAAAGAAAGTTCACAAATTATTTACAAAACTTTTTTTAGAAAAATGTTGACAAAGCGGTTGAGGAGTGGTAACTTTAACACAGATAAAATATTAGCACTCAAATTAAACGAGTGCTAACAGAAAAAGAAAGGAGATGCCATGGAACTTAATGAGAGAAAAGAAAAAATATTAGACGCTGTTATTAGGAACTATCTTGAGACAGGCGAACCAGTGGGTTCCAGAACCATTTCCAAATATACAGATTTAAATTTAAGCTCAGCAACAATTAGAAATGAAATGTCAGACCTTGAAGAGTTAGGTTACATAGTTCAGCCACATACATCGGCAGGAAGAATTCCAACTGATAAAGGTTACAGATTTTATGTAGACAATATTCTTAAAGACAGGATGGCAGAGCTTGATGAGAGAGAGAAGAAAGTTACTGAAAAGGAAGATTTACTTATTCAGAAAGTTGATAAGGTTGAAACCTTATTACAGAATATGGCGAAGATGTTAGCAACTAATACTAATTACGCCACAATGGTTTCCACACCGAAAGCACAGACTAACAGAATTAAGTTCGTACAGCTTTCAGTTTTGGAAGAAAAGAGTCTTCTTTGTACGGTAGTTTCAGATAAGAACCATGTGGTTAACAAAATTGTCAAAGTCAGCAAGGATGTTAACCAGGAAATAGTAGTCAGATTAAATGTAGCTCTTAATACAGTCCTTGCAGGATTATCAATTGAAGAAATTAATTTAGGAGTTATGACTACACTGGCATCACAGGCAGGAGAGTTTGAATCAGTTGTAAGCGAGGTTTTGAAAGCAATAACGGAAGCAATTGCAACAGAGGAGCAGATGAAGATTTATACTTCAGGTGCAACCAACATTTTCAAATATCCTGAATTAAGTGATAAAGAAAGAGCAAGCCAGTTACTTACTACATTAGAAGAAAAGTCTCAGCTTACCGAATTAATTAATGAAGGAGATGAGGAAACAGGTATTCAGGTCTACATTGGAAGTGAAAGTCCTGTACAGTCCATGAAAGATTGCAGTGTTGTAACTGCAACATACGAATTGGAAGATGGTTTCAAGGGAACAATAGGAATCATCGGACCGAAGAGAATGGACTACGAGAAAGTAGTAGATGCTTTAAGAAATGTGAAAGAACAACTAAGTGATACATTTAAGGATGAACATTCATAGCAAAGCTTAGTTAGACAATAGAATAAGAAAGAAAGGAAAGTCCAATGGAAAAAGAAAAAGAAACTTTGGATGAAAACATTACCGAAGAAACTAGTAATGAAGTTAAAGATAATGAAGCTGAAAACACAAAGGCTGAAAATATTAAGACAGAAGAAACTGTAGAAGAAGCTAATGAACAGGAAGCTGAAGATACAGAAACTTCTGAAGAATCTGAAGATACTAAAAAGAAGTTTTTCAAAAAGAAAGATAAGAAAGACAAAAAGGATCAGCAGATTGAAGAATTAAATGATAAATATCAAAGACTTTTTGCAGAGTTTCAGAATTACAGAAACAGAAGCGAAAAGGAAAAAACAGCAATGTATGAAGTAGGAGCTAAGGCAATCATAGAAAAAATTTTACCGGTTGTTGATAACTTTGAAAGAGGCGTTGCAGCTCTTAGTGAAGAGGATTTGGATTCACCTGTAGGTCAGGGAATGAATCTTATCTATAAACAGATGACAGCAGCTCTTGAAGATATGGGAGTTACAGTTATCGAAGCTGAAGGAAAGGAATTTGATCCTGAACTTCACAATGCAGTAATGCATGAGGACAACGAGGAACTTGGAGAAAATATGGTATCCCAGGAATTACAGAAAGGATACAAATACAGAGATTCAGTTGTCCGTCACAGTATGGTAAAGGTTGCTAACTAATTAACAACATACCATTTCAAATAAAGATATTAACAAGTTTTTAGATTATATAGGAGGAAACAATCATGGGAAAGATTATTGGTATTGATTTAGGAACAACAAATTCATGTGTAGCAGTAATGGAAGGTGGAGAACCTACAGTAATAGCAAACGCTGAAGGATTCAGAACAACTCCATCAGTAGTAGCATTTAAGAAAGATGGTCAGAGATTAGTTGGTGATAACGCTAAACGTCAGGCTGTAACAAATGCTGAAGGTACAGTTTCATCAATTAAAAGACATATGGGTACAGATTATAAAGTAACAATTGATGGTAAGAGTTATACACCACAGGCTATTTCAGCTATGATTCTTCAGAAATTAAAAGCTGATGCAGAAGCTTATCTTGGTGAAAAAGTAACAGAAGCAGTTATTACTGTACCTGCTTACTTTAACGATGCACAGAGACAGGCAACAAAAGATGCAGGTAAGATTGCAGGTCTTGATGTAAAGAGAATTATCAACGAGCCAACAGCAGCAGCTTTAGCTTATGGTCTTGATAATGAAAACGAACAGAAGATTATGGTATACGATTTAGGTGGTGGTACATTTGATGTATCTGTTATCGAAATCGGTGATGGCGTTATCGAAGTACTTGCAACATCAGGTGATAACAGACTTGGTGGTGATGACTTTGATAAGAAGATTATGGACTATATGGTAGCAGACTTTAAGGGCAAGACAGGTATCGACCTTTCAAACGATAAGATGGCTATGGAAAGAGTTAAAGCTGAAGCAGAAGATGCTAAGAAGAAACTTTCATCAGCAACTCAGGTCGAAATCAGCATTCCTTTCATTACAGCAAATGAACAGGGACCACAGCATCTTAATATGACACTTACAAAGGCTAAATTCGATGAATTAACAAGAGACCTTGTTGAAAGAACAGCAGTTCCTGTACAGAATGCATTAAAGGATGCAGGAATTACAGCAGCAGAATTAAGCAAGGTATTATTAGTAGGTGGTTCAACACGTATCCCTGCTGTACAGGATAAAGTAAAACAGTTAACAGGTCATGAACCATCAAAGAAGATGAATCCTGATGAATGTGTAGCACTTGGTGCTTCTATCCAGGGTGGTAAATTAGCAGGTGATGCAGGTGCCGGCGAAATCCTTCTTCTTGATGTAACTCCACTTTCATTATCAATTGAAACAATGGGTGGTATTGCTACAAGACTTATTGAAAGAAATACAACTATTCCTACAAAGAAGAGTCAGATTTTCTCAACAGCTGCAGATAACCAGACAGCAGTAGATATTAACGTAGTACAGGGTGAAAGACAGTTTGCTAGAGACAACAAGAGCCTTGGACAGTTTAGATTAGATGGTATCCCTCCAGCAAGAAGAGGTGTTCCACAGATTGAAGTAACATTTGATATTGATGCAAACGGTATCGTTAATGTTTCAGCTAAGGATTTAGGAACAGGAAAAGAACAGCACATTACAATTACAGCAGGTTCAAATATGTCAGATGAAGATATCGATAAGGCAGTAAAAGAAGCAGCTGAATACGAAGCACAGGATAAGAAACGTAAAGAAGGAATCGATGCTAAGAACGAAGCTGATGCTATGGTATCACAGACAGAACAGGCTATGAATGAAGCAGGCGACAAGCTTGATCCTAACGACAAGCAGGAAGTTCAGGCAGACCTTGATGCATTAAAGGCTACAATCGCAGGAATTGGCGAAGAAGTTACAGATGCTCAGATTGAAGAACTTAAGGCTGGAAAAGAAAAATTAATGAACAGTGCACAGAAATTATTTGCTAAGATGTATGAACAGACACAGGGAGCAGGAGCTCAGGGTGCAGGTCCAGACATGGGTGCTCAGGGTGCCGGAAATGCAAATGATGATGTTGTAGATGGTGAATTTACAGAAGTATAATAAATGATGCAACATGCATGTGAAAATCCCGCCCGAGTTATCCCGGACGGGTTTTCACACGCAAGTAAGTCTTAGTTGTTTAGGAGGCAGGCTATGGCAGATAAAAGAGATTACTATGAGGTACTGGGTGTAGACAAAAACGCAGACAGTGCCACAATTAAAAAAGCATATAGAAAATTAGCCAAAAAATATCATCCGGATGCAAACCCGGGAGATGAAGAAGCAGCTTCAAAGTTTAAGGAAGCATCAGAGGCATACGCAGTTTTAAGTGATGACAGTAAGAGAAAGCAGTATGACCAGTTCGGTCACGCAGCTTTTGACGGCTCAGGCGGCGCAGGTGGATTTGACTTTAACGGAGCAGATTTTAGTGATATATTTGGTGGATTTGGAGATATATTTGGTGACATATTTGGTGGCGGAAGCAGAAGAAGCTCAAGAGCTAACAATGGTCCAATGCGTGGTGCAGATGTTAGAGTTGGTATAACAATCAACTTTAATGAAGCAGTTTTCGGCTGCAAGAAAGAAGTTACAATCAACTTTAAGGAAACATGTAGTAAATGTAATGGTACAGGTGCAAAACCTGGAACATCTCCTGAAAAATGTTCAAAATGTGGTGGACGTGGACAGTACGTTAGCCAGCAGCAGACACTTTTCGGAACAATGCAGTCAGTAACAACTTGTCCTGATTGTAATGGTACAGGTAAAGTAATTAAAGAGAAATGTCCTGACTGCTATGGCGTAGGATATATTTCAAAGAAGAAGAAAGTTTCTGTTGATATTCCTGCAGGTATTGATGACAGACAGAGTATTAGAATTACAGGACAGGGTGAGCCGGGACGTAATGGAGGTCCAAGAGGTGACTTATTAGTTGATATTAGAGTAAGACCAAGTAATGAATTTGAACGTCACGGAATGGATATATATACAACTACATCAATTTCATTTGCTCAGGCTGCTTTAGGTGGCGACATCAGAGTAAAAACAATTGATGGAGATGTTAAATTTAACATAAAACCGGGAACACAGACAGGAACAAGAATCAGATTAAAAGGCAAAGGTGTATGCCACGTACGTAACAACTCAATGAGAGGAGACCAGTACTCAACACTTGTTGTAAAAGTACCTACAAAACTTACATCAGAACAGAAGGAATTAATCAAAAAACTTGATGCAGTTTCAGGTAACACTTTAAATGAATTTGGTGAAGACAAACATGAAACAGCAGAAGATAAAATAAAGAAATTCTTTAAAAAATAATAGAAAAAAAATACCCCATATAACGGAAAGGCAGAGATTATACAAATCAAAACCTTAGTCGGTATAAGGGGTATTTTTATTTATTTTCCATTCTTTTTAATTCCGGTAATATTGTGCATAGCATTGTAATAAAGCACATACTTCCACCGATTACATTAGAAATAGGTTCTGCAAGAAAAACTCCATTAGAGCCCATATTAAACAAATATGGGAATATGTAAGTTAAAGGAACAACAATAACAACTTTTCTAAGCAAAGAGAAGAAAATAGCATGTTTCTTCTTGTTAAGTGATTTGAAAAATGTCTGACCAATATACTGCAAATCCATAAAAATAAAAGCTGCAAAATAAAGTTTCAGCGCAGGAACAGCATCAGCTATAAGAGCGCTGTCAGAACTGAAAATCTGAATGAGAAAATGTGGTGCAACAATAATCAAAGTCCACATAATCGCAGTATATCCAAGAATCAGACAGCCCATTACAACTCCCGCCTTTCTTACACGACCGGGGCGATTAGCTCCATAATTATAACTTAAGATAGGAGATGACCCTTCGTTAATTGCATAAATAGGAGTTTCAACCATCTGTCTAACGCTTGAAACAATAGTCATAACCGAAATATAAACATCCCCACCTGTAACAGAAAGAACATTATTGCAGCAGATAGAAACAAGACTATTAGTAACCTGCATAATAAAACCGGCAGTTCCAAGACTAACAATATTCTTAGCGTACTCAACACAACCTGCTATTTCATTTAAGTGCAAAAGTCTTATTTTTAACTCAGATTTACATCTTAGAAAGAAAATAACAAAAGAAGCAGACAAAATTTGCGAAATAACGGTAGCAATAGCAGCTCCCCTAATACCAAGTCCAAAAACAAAAATAAAAATAGGGTCTAAAATAAAATTGGCAATGGCACCAATTGCAACAGAAAGCATGCCTGTTGTGGCATAGCCCTGTGCATTAATAAAAGGATTCATTCCTGTAGAAATCATGGAAGGAAGAGTGCCCAGCATAAAAATAGTCATATATGGATAAGCATAACTCAATGCATTGTCAGATGCCCCAAACAAAACAAGAATAGGCTTTGCAAAAACAATCCCAACAATAGTCAAAACAACAGCTCCCGCGCAAACCATAGAAAAAGAAGTATTCATAATACGGTTAGCCTTCTTAGAGTCACCCATACCACGACTAATGGAAAAAAGAGGAGCACCGCCACTTCCAAACAAATTACTGCAGGCAGTTACAATAGTTATGATAGGAAAACAAAGTCCCACCGCACCAAGAGCTGCAGTACCAACATCAGGAATACGGGCAATATAAATTCTATCAACAATATTATATAAAAGACTTAAAATCTGAGCCACCAACATAGGAATGGCAGCATTAAGAATATTGCTGGCAACATTGCCATTATCAAAATCAATTCTTTTCAATCATTTAATCTCCTTTGTATAAAGTAACAACTAGATATAATTTTTGGGTGTATTTTGGAATATTTTATAGCGCAAACACGTTGTATTTCTTATTTTGCTCCGCCGTCTATTGTAAAGCGAAAAACTAAACTCGCTACGCTCAGACAGTAGTTTTTACGCTTTACACTATGCTCGCAAAATTGCGAAATCCTGCCTATTGTTTGCTTATATAAAATATTCCGAAATATATCAAAATCATATGTGAGTTGTTTTTATTATATATCGAAAAAATTGAAATTACAAAATTCAAATAGATAAATACCACATAGAATCAAATTTACGTATGTTATGTGGTAGATTTCAAACTTAATCCTTATTGAAACTAACAGAAACTACCCCATGGAATTAATGTTAAGTGTGTTATGGGGCAAATTTCAAGTCTAATCCTTACTGAAACTAATAGAAACTACCTCATGGAATTAATGTTTCGCATTTTATGGGGCAGATTTCAAGTTTCATTCTTATTGAATCTAACAGGAATTACCTCATAGAATTAATGTTGTGCATATTATGGGGCAAATTTCAAGTTTTATCATTATTGAAGTTAATGGAAATTGCCCCATAAAATCAAGCTCAAGTATGCTATGGGGTAGATTCTAAGATTCATCTCATTCAAACTAATAGGTTACTACCCCATAGAATCGAGTTCTCGTATGTTATGTGGCAAGGTTGTACCATAGGAGTAAGAAATTTTGTATATGGTACAGATACAAGCTTGTTCCAGTTCAAATCTGAGAAAATCTGTACCATACGAACAAGAAATCTCGTATATGGTACAGATATAAGCTTGTTTCAGTTCAAGGCGGAGAAAATATGTACCATAGGAGTAAGAAATTTTGTATATGGTACAGATACAAGCTTGTTCCAGTTCAAATCTGAGAAAATCTGTACCATACGAACAAGAAATCTCGTATATGGTACAGATATAAGTTTGTTCCAGTTCAAATCAGAGAAAATCTGTACCATACGAGTAAGAAATTTCAAATATGGTACATATATGAGTTTGTTCCAGCTTAAACCAGAGTAAATCTGTACTATATAAAAAGGAATTGCCACATATGGTACAATTTTTAGTTTTACGCGATGTTCATTCGCATTTCGCTTACGCTACATGCTCATGACGCGCTGTCGCGCTATGCATTCAGTATGAAATACAACCGTTGGTGAGCAAGCTCCCCACGTCTGTATTTCGTCCTGAATGCGCATCGCTTGTAGAAACGCGCAAAGTATAATTTGCGTATTAGATGTTTATGTGTTATGATAAATCAGTTAAAAAGGGTTCAGGAAATGGAGCGTTTATATGAAGTGGAATAAGTATAAATTAAAGACAACTACTCAGGCAGAGGATTTTGTCAGTGGTGTTTTGATGGAACTTGGAATTAGTGGTATTCAGGTTGAAGATAATGTGCAGATTAGTCAGGAAGATAAGGAGAAGCAGTTTATTGATTATTTGGCCGATCTTCCTGAAGATGACGGAACTGCATATATTAGTTTTTATACAGAGGAAGATGATAATGCAGAGCAGCTTCTTGATCAGTTAAGAGAGAAGTTAAAGGAAGCTAAGAGCTTTATTAATGTGGGCGAAGGCAGTATTGAAAAAAGTACAACTGAAGATGTTGACTGGGTTAACAATTGGAAGAAGTATTTTAAGTCTTTTACTGTTGGAGAGTTTTTTATTAAGCCTACTTGGGAAGAAGTAGATGAAGAGCATAAGGGTATGAAGATGATTGAAATTGATCCGGGCACTGCTTTTGGAACAGGTAAGCATGACACAACACAGCTTTGTATTAAGCAGCTTGTGGAATATGTCAAGGATGGTGACAAGGTCCTTGATTTAGGTTGCGGAAGTGGTATTTTGTCAATTGTGGCAAAGAAGTTAAATGCTTCAAAGGTTGATATGACCGACATTGATCCTGCGGCAATTGAGGCTGTTTATGATAATTTCAAGGTAAATAAGCTTTCTATGGATAATGTGAAAGTTGAAGCAGGCAATGTTTTGGAAGATGAAAAAATGCAGGCTGAGTTTGAGGCAGAGCAGTACGATATTGTTGTTGCAAATATTCTTGCAGATGTAATTATTCCAATTGCAGGTATTGTGGATAGATTTTTAAAGCCAGGCGGAGTATTTATTTCATCAGGTATTATTTATATGAAAGAGGAAGAGGTTAAAGATGCAATTAATAATAATAGAAATCTTCAGCTTTCAAAAGTAGTAAATCAGGGTGACTGGCGTGCCATTATGGCAATTAAGAAATAGGTAAGAGTGAAATAAGATGTATAGATTTTTTGTTAAAAAAGACCAGATACAGGAAGACGCAGTTATAATTATAGGTTCAGATGTTAATCATATAAAAAACGTTCTCAGAATGAAGAAGGGCGAAACCATTCTTATAAGCGACGGAGAAGACAGGGAATATGTTTGTACAATAGATGAACTTGAAAATGAACAGGTGCGAGCAAAAATAGAAGACGTAAATGGAGTGGCAAAGGAACTTCCAATTAAGGTTACTCTTTTTCAGGCATTGCCTAAAGGGGACAAAATGGAAACGGTTATCCAGAAGATGATTGAACTTGGAGCATACGAAATAGTTCCTGTATTCACTAAGAGATGCATAGTTAAGCTTGATAATAAGAAAGCTGTTTCTAAAACAAAACGTTGGAATTCAATTGCTGAAAGTGCGGCTAAGCAGTCTAAGAGAGGAATTATTCCAAAAGTTTCAATGCCTGTAACATACAAAGAGGCACTTAAAATGGCAGAAGCTATGGACATGGTACTTATTCCATATGAAAATGCAGAAAATATGGCTCATACAAGACAGGTTGTAAGTCAGATTAAGACGGGCATGACCGTTGGAATATTTATTGGACCTGAAGGTGGTTTTGCAGAGGAAGAAGTAGAACAGGCAATAAATACCGGAGCTTATGACATTACCCTTGGCAAAAGAATTTTAAGAACAGAGACAGCCGGAATGGCATTAATGTCAGTTTTAATGTTTGAAACAGAAGAGTGAAACAAAAATAATTAAAGTTATGTAAATAATTGATAGTTAAATATAGAGGTTAAAATGGAAGCATATTTTGATAATTCAGCTACAACCATAGTTACAGATTCAGTAAAAGACATTGTTGTAAAAACAATGACAGAGGATTTTGGAAATCCATCAGCTGTGCATATGGTTGGAGTTAAGGCTGAAAAATATATTAAAGAAGCACAGGAAAATATAGCAAAAATATTAAAAGTTGATCCAAAAGAGATTTTCTTTACATCAGGCGGAACAGAGTCAAATAACATGGCTATTATTGGAACAGCAATGGCCAATAAGCGTAAAGGCAACAGAATAATAACAACATCAGTTGAACATTCATCTGTTCTTGCAACAATGAAATATTTGGAAGAACAGGGCTTTGAAGTTATTTATTTGCCTGTTGACAGATATGGCGTTGTACAGATGGAAGCCTTGGAAAAAGAAATGACAGAAGATACTATCTTAGTTTCAACAATGTATGTAAATAATGAAGTTGGAGCCATTGAGCCGGTAGGAGAAATCGGTCAGTATATTAAGAAAGTAAATCCTTCTGTGGTTTATCACGTAGATGCAATTCAGGCATTTGGCAAGTTGGAAATTAAACCAAGAAGAGACAACATAGACCTTCTTACAGTTAGTGGACATAAGATTCACGGACCAAAGGGAAGCGGATTTATTTATATTAAAAAGAATACAAAGATTAACCCCATTATTTTTGGTGGCGGTCAGCAGATGGGCTTTAGATCCGGAACAGAAAACGTGCCGGGTATAGCAGGAATCGGTCAGGCATCAAAGGATTGTTATGACAACTTAGAGCATAACGTTGAAATTATGACTAATTTAAAGGACAAGTTAATTGACAGCCTTGAAGCAATAGAAGGTGTAACTGTAAACAGCAGAAAAGGTAATCTTGGAGCCCCTCATATTGTAAGTGCAAGTTTTAAGGGCGTTAGAAGTGAAGTACTTCTTCATGCATTAGAGGACAAGGGCATATATATTTCAGCAGGAAGTGCATGTTCATCTAACAGACCTGCCGTAAGCTCAACACTTAAGGCTATGGGAATTGACAAGGACCTTTTGGAATCAACAGTAAGATTTAGTTTTTGTGAATTTAACACAGAGGAAGAAGTTGACTATGCAGTTGGAGAAATAAAGCAATTATTGCCTATTTTGAGAAAATATGTGCGTAGATAAATAACATAAAAATTAGTACAATTTATTTTGGAGGAGGAAGATGTTTAAATCATTTTTGATTAAATACGCTGAAATTGGCGTAAAAGGAAAAAACAGATATCTTTTCGAAAATGCTTTGGTGGATAATGCCAAAAGAGCATTAGATAAGATTGACGGAAACTTTAAGGTAACAAAAGAAAACGGAAGAATTTATGCAATAGCAGAAGGTGATTATGATTTTGATGAAGCTGTAGATGCATTACAGCACGTTTTCGGTATTGTTGGAATCTGTCCAATGGTTCAGATTGAAGACAATGGTTTTGATGATTTGGCAGAACAGGTTATTAAATACATTGATGAAACATACCCTGACAAAAACTTTACATTTAAGGTTATGGCAAGAAGAGCAAGAAAGAATTATCCAATGGATTCAATGAAGATTAACGCAGAATTAGGTGGAAGAATCTTAGATGCTTTTGAAGGTGTAAAGGTTGATGTTCATAATCCTGATGTTGAAATTAATGTTGAAATCAGAAATCACATTAATATTTATTCAAAGATTATTCCGGGACCAGGTGGTATGCCGGTAGGAACAGCAGGAAAGGCGATGTTGCTTTTATCAGGTGGTATTGACAGCCCTGTAGCAGGCTGGATGACAGCTAAGAGAGGCGTTGTGGTTGATGCAGTTTACTTCCACGCACCACCATACACATCAGAAAGAGCAAAACAGAAAGTTGTGGATTTAGCTAAGTTAGTATCAAAATATTCAGGTCCAATGAGACTTTATGTTGTAAACTTTACAGAAATTCAGATGTATATATATGACAAGTGCCCTCATGATGAATTAACAATTATTATGAGAAGATATATGATGAAGATTGCAGAATATTTTGCAAACAAGGAAAAGGCACAGGGACTTATTACAGGCGAATCCATTGGTCAGGTTGCAAGCCAGACAATGCAGAGTCTTGCAGCAACTAACGAAGTATGTACAATGCCTGTATTCAGGCCGGTTATTGCTTTTGATAAGCAGGAGATTGTTGATATTTCATTAAAAATCGGAACATATGAAACATCAATTCTTCCATACGAAGACTGTTGTACAACATTTGTTGCAAAGCACCCTGTAACAAAACCTAATATTAATGTGATTAAAAACTCAGAAAAACATTTGGCAGAAGAAATCGACAGAATGTTTGAGGATGCTGTAAATACAGCAGAAGTTATAGAGATTGGTTAGAAATCCATCACTGTGTAAGCATAGATGATATTAAAAAATTTGATATTGTAATAAAAAAGCAGGTTTACTTAAATGTAAACCTGCTAATAAAATCAAAATAAATAAAAATACTTATTTAGGAATAGAAGAAATTATACTTCGTATTTCTTAATAACTTCCATAATTTCAGCATTATCTTCATCACCATGAATATTTAAATTAATAGGCTTTGAAAGATCAAGACTGAAGATTCCCATAATTGATTTTGCATCAATAACATAACGACCTGATACTAAGTCGAAATCGCTATCAAATTTTGTAATATCATTGACAAAAGATTTAACCTTATCAATTGATCCTAAGTTGATTGTAACTGTTTTCATATATCAATACCTCTCTTAATCTTTATATGTAAAATGATAACACGGATTGAATCTTTGTCAATGTGTATAAATGCCCAAAAATATTTGCAAAAATCAGTTAATTTTTATAAAGGAGAAAAAATATGAGAAAAGCTGCACTTCACAATCTTGGATGTAAAGTAAATTCATACGAGACAGAAGCAATGACTCAATTGCTTAAAAAAGCAGGTTATGAAATCGTATCATTCCAGGATCAGGCAGACGTTTATATTATAAATACATGCTCTGTTACAAATATGGCAGACAGAAAATCAAGACAGATGCTTCATAAGGCTAAGAAGCAAAATCCTAATGCAGTAGTAGTGGCCACAGGCTGTTATGTGCAGACTGCAACTGAAAAAGTGGCACAGGATCTTTCAATAGATTTAGTTGTAGGAAATAACAGAAAAAAAGACATTGTGGAAATTCTTAATGAATATTATGCAGAAAAAGAAGCCGGAGAACAGGTTAAAGAAGAATATGTAATTGACATTAACCACACAGATGAATACGAAGATTTGGAAATTTCAACAGTAACAGAACATACAAGAGCCCACTTGAAAATTCAGGATGGATGTAACAATTTCTGTTCATATTGCATAATTCCATATGCAAGGGGAAGAATAAGAAGCAGAACAATGGAAAGCATAAAAGCTGAACTTGAAAGACTTTCAGCTTCAGGCTTTAAGGAAATAGTTTTAACAGGAATTAACTTAAGCTGCTATGATGACAATGGCAAAAAGTTAATAGATGTTATAGAAATGGCAGACAATGTTAATGGAATTGAAAGAATCCGTTTAGGTTCCCTTGATCCGGAAGTTGTAACAGAGGATTTTGTGGAAAGACTGGGCAAGGTTAAAAAGATTTGTCCGCATTTTCATTTTTCACTTCAAAGCGGATGCGACAAAACATTAAAAGCAATGAATCGACATTATACTTCAGATGAATACTATGAAAAGTGTCAGTTAATTAGAAAGTATATTGATAATCCTGCTTTTACAACAGATGTTATTGTGGGATTTCCGGGAGAAACCGAGGAAGACTACATTAGTTCAAGAGAGTTTGTAAAGAAGGTTAAGTTTGCAGAATTACATGTTTTTAAATATTCAAAGAGAGATGGCACTGTGGCAGCAAAAATGCCAAATCAGATAGATGAAAAAATAAAAACATTAAGAAGTGAAGACTTAATCAAAACAGGAGAAGAACTTACAAAAGAGTTTAGACAGGCTAAAATAGGTCAAGATACCACAGTATTGTTTGAAGAAAAAATCCTACTGGATAACAAGGAATATTGGGTTGGACATACAGTTGATTATATTAAAATTGCAGTGCCCGAAAAGGAAAATCTTGAAGGACAAATACGAAAAGTAAATGTTAAAGATTTTTTAACTAATGAAATAATGCTTGCCACTATGTAAGTTTTATATTAAAATTAGTGATAAAGAAAGCCTACTTGATAGGTAGAAAAAGGACGTGATAAGATGAGCGATTTAGGAAATACACAATTTTTCAGAGTTCCACAGGAACAGAAATTAGGAGTAGAGGAGATTCTCGAAAAGGTTTATGAAGCCTTAGCTGAAAAAGGATATAATCCTGTAAATCAGATTGTTGGTTATATTATGTCAGGGGATCCAACTTACATAACAAGCTATAAGAATGCAAGAAGCCTGATTATGAAAGTGGAACGTGATGAACTTATTGAAGAAACAGTAAAGTATTACATTAACCATAAGTTGAAATAAAGGTGGTATAAAACAGCATAAGAATAACATAAAATTAAACTTATCAGGCGGAAATATGGGAAAGCGATTAATTAAGATGTGGTTTTGGAATGGTATTATAGCTAACATTGTAAGCAATAATCCTATTGAAATCACGAATATCCCGGCTGATAAGTTTTTGATGCTTTTATATACCACAGTATAAAAATCAAAATGGAAAATAAAATGGAAAATGGAATGAGAATTTTAGGACTTGATTTTGGCTCTAAGACGGTTGGAGTTGCAGTTACGGATCCTTTAGGATATACAGCTCAGGGAGTTGAGATTATAAGAAGGGATTCTCCAAACAAGTTACGAAAGACATTAGCAAGAATAGAGCAGTTAGTAGAACAATACAATATAGAGAAGATTGTACTTGGTTATCCTGTCATGCTTAGTGGTACGGAAGGTGAAAGAGTTAAAAAGACCAAAGAGTTTGGCGCAATGCTTGAGAGAAGAACAGGTCTTGAAATAGTCTTTCAGGATGAAAGACTTACAACTGTGGAAGCCTACGAGATTATGGATGAAGCAGGCATAAAGAAACAGGACAGGTATAAGTATGTGGATCAGATTGCGGCCACAATTATTTTGGAAGATTATATTAATAGGATTGAAAAGAACACATAAGATTAAAAAGATATAGCTATTATTATAACGATAGGAACTGTGTAGTAAATAGGATTAAAGAATATGGAGAGATTTATTTAATGGAAGAAAAGATTGTTTTAACAGATGATGAAGGTAATGAAGTTGAAATGTACGTTGTTGAAGAAACAAGAATTAACAACGTTAACTATATCCTTGTAACAGAGGAAGGGGATGAAGAGGAAGAAATTGCACATATTTTAAAAGATGTATCAGATGAAAATGATGAAGAAGCAATATATGAGATGGTAGAAGATGATTCTGAATTAGATTATATCGGAAGAATTTTTTCAGAACTGCTTGAAGATATTGATATAGAGCGATAAAATAGAAAAATATTAAGTAAAATCGTTTCAATCATAGAAAATGTGATAGTTTGTAAATATGGGGATGACTATGTGTTTAGAGAATTGTGATGATTTTATAGTTAGCAAGGTATTATGAGTATAAGAAAAGAAGAACGTGAATAGAGATTTAGGAGGAAAAATAAAAAATATGAGTGATAGTTCAAGAATAAAGGTTATTCCATTGGGAGGACTGGAACAGATCGGAATGAACATGACTGCATTTGAGTATAATGACGGAATTATTGTAGTTGACTGCGGTTTGTCATTTCCTGATGATGAAATGTTAGGAATTGACTGTGTAATACCTGATATTACATTTTTACTTGAAAATAAAGATAAGGTTAAAGGGTTCGTTATAACACATGGTCACGAGGACCACATTGGTGCTCTGCCATATGTTTTAAAAGAGATTAACGTACCTATTTATGCAACAAAGTTAACAATGGGCATTATTGAAGGAAAGCTTTCAGAGCATGACCTTTTAAGTGTTGTAAAGCGTAAGGTTGTTAAGTTTGGACAAAGCATACATTTAGGTGATTTCAGAATTGAATTTATTAGAACTAACCATAGTATTGCAGATGCAGCAGCACTTGCAATCCACACACCTGTAGGTGTAATTGTTCATACAGGTGACTTTAAGGTAGATTACACACCGGTTTTTGGTGATGCAATTAACTTATGCAGATTTAGCGAATTAGGAAAGAAAGGTGTTTTGGCCTTAATGTGTGACAGTACTAACGTATTAAGACCGGGATTTACACCATCTGAAAGAAAGGTAGGAAAGACTTTCGACCATATTTTTTCAGAAAATACTAAAAGCAGAATTATTATTGCCACATTTGCATCTAATGTGGACAGAGTACAGCAGATTATTAACACAGCCTGCAAATATAACAGAAAGGTTATAGTTGAAGGCCGTAGTATGGTAAATATTATTTCTGTTGCAAGAGAGATGGATTATCTTAAGATTCCTGACAATACATTAATTAGTATTGAAGAAATGAAGAATTATACAGATGATCAGCTTGTACTTATTACAACAGGAAGTCAGGGTGAATCAATGGCAGCACTTTCAAGAATGGCTGCATCAATTCACAGAAAGGTACAGATTAAACCGGGAGATACAATTGTATTTAGTTCAACACCAATTCCGGGAAATGAGAAAGCTGTATCAAAGGTTATTAATGAACTTTATATGAAGGGCGCAAATGTTATTTTTAATGAAACTCACGTTTCAGGACATGCGTGTCAGGAAGAAATTAAGTTAATGTATTCATTAATTAAACCTAAGTATTCTATACCTGTTCATGGTGAATACAGACATTTAATGGAACATGGAAAGTTAGCACAGTCAATGGGTATTCCTAAGAAGAATGTTTTTCTTATGGAATCAGGTGATGTGTTAAGTATTGGAAAAGAAGATGCCAAGGTAGTAGGAAAGGTTCCCGCAGGTTCAGTTCTTGTGGACGGACTTGGAGTAGGTGACGTAGGAAATATTGTTTTACGTGACAGACAGAACCTTGCTGAAAACGGAATTATAATAGTAGTATTAACACTTGAAAAATACACAAATCAGATATTGGCAGGACCTGACATTGTAACAAGAGGATTTGTTTATGTTAGGGAATCAGAGAACTTAATCGAAAATGCAAAAGTTGTGGTAACTGAGGCATTGGAAGAATGTTTAAGCAGAAGAAATGCTGACTGGGGCAAGATTAAGATGGTAGTAAAAGACAGCCTTGGTGAATATATTTGGAAAACAATGAAGAGAAATCCTATGATTTTACCAATTATCATGGAAGTTGAATAATAAAGAACATCGCTTTGTAAGTGAGTGAAATGGAGATTTACATGGATAATAGAAAGACCTCACAGGGATTTGCAAAATTTTCAATAAAAACATTGGTTTATGTTGTAATGATAGTTGTTGCCATTGTCTGTGCCACAACGGCATATAGTTTTGGCTCACAGATTTTTAGCAATGAAGGTGTGGATCCAAAGCCGGGAACAGATATGACATTTACTGTTGATGAGGGAACTTCAATAGAAAGTTTTGGAAAAACATTAGAGGAGTTTAATGTTATAAAAAGTTCAAGAGTTTTTACGGTTCAGTCATATCTTTATGAAGTAAGAAAAATAAAGGCAGGAACATATTCTTTTAATACATCTCAGAGCAATGAGGAGATTTTTAAGATTATAAATGCCGGTCCGGAAGAGGACAAGAAAGAAACGGAAACAACTACGAAATCAAAGGGAGAATAGTGTGATAGTAGATGAGAGAATAGTCACTTACATGCATTCACTTGAAAAACCAAATAATAATGTGTTGGAAGAAATTGAACAGCAGGCTCATATTGACGGAGTTCCGATTATCAGAAAGGAAATGGAAAGCTTCTTGAGAGTAATGCTTACAATAACAAAACCAAAAAGAATTTTAGAGCTGGGTACTGCAGTTGGGTACTCAGCCATTTTAATGAGTGAAGCAATTGAAAAGGACGCAAGTATTATAACAATTGAAAACTACGAAAAGAGAATTGTTCAGGCAAGGGATAATTTCAAAAAAGCAGATAAGGAAGATGTTATTACAATGCTTGAAGGAGATGCCATGGAAATTATGCCCGGCCTTGAAGGAGACAGCTTTGACTTTGTTTTTATGGATGCGGCAAAGGCACAGTATATTCATTTTCTACCTGAAGTTATGCGCTTAATGAAGAAGGGGGCTGTTCTTATAACAGACAATGTTTTGCAGGAAGGGGATATTATCCAGTCTAAGTACGTTGTGAGAAGACGTGACAGAACAATTCACAAGCGTATGCGTGAATATTTGGAAGTAGTAAAGAATCATCCTGAACTTGAAACAACTATTGTTCCAATAGGTGATGGAATAACAATATCAGTGAAGAAATAATATTTGAAAAAAGATATTATATACAAGATACTATTTTGATAGATGAATAATGAGGAAAGGATTTAAAGATGAAAAAACCTGAATTATTAGTTCCTGCAAGCAGTTTGGAAGTTTTAAAAACTGCTGTGAGATATGGAGCAGATGCTGTATATATAGGTGGTGAAGTTTTTGGCTTAAGAGCAAAAGCTAAGAATTTTTCATTGGAAGAGATGAAAGAAGGGGTGGAATTTGCCCACAGATATAACGTAAAAGTGTATGTTACAGCCAATATTTTGGCTCATAACAGTGATATTGAACCGGTTAAGGCATATTTCAATGACTTGAAAAAAGTAAAGCCGGATGCGCTTATTATTGCTGATCCTGCTATTTTTACAATTGCAAAGGAAATGTTGCCTGACATGGAACTTCATATAAGCACACAGGCTAACAATACTAACTATGGAACATACAATTTCTGGCATTCACTAGGTGCAAAGAGAGTTGTGTCAGCAAGAGAACTTTCAATTAGCGAAATAAAAGATATTAGAAATCATATTCCGGATGATTTGGAAATTGAAACTTTTGTACATGGTGCAATGTGTATTTCATATTCAGGAAGATGCCTTTTAAGTAGTTTTATGGCGGGAAGAGATGCAAATAAAGGTGCTTGCACTCATCCTTGCAGATGGAAATATGCAGTAGTGGAAGAATCAAGACCGGGCCAATATATGCCTGTAGAAGAAAATGAGCGCGGAACATACATTTTCAACTCAAAGGATTTATGCATGATTGACCATATTCCTGAACTTGTGGACGCAGGAATTGACAGCTTCAAAATAGAAGGAAGAATGAAGACAGCTCTTTATGTGGCAACAGTTGCCAGAACATACAGAATGGCAATTGATGATTATTTTGAAAATCCAAAGAAGTACGAAGAAAACATTCCAAAATACAAAACACTAATTTCACAGTGTACTTACAGACAGTACACAACAGGATTTTTCTTTGGAAAACCAGATGAAACAACACAGATATATGATTGTAACGTTTATGAACGAGATTATGTATATCTTGGAATATCAGGGGAACCTTTGGAAGATGGAAGTTTTGTAATTGAGCAGAAAAACAAATTCTGCGTAGGTGATAAAATCGAAATAATGAAAGCTGACGGAAGAGATATTGAAGCTAATGTAATATCGATTACAGATCAGGATGGAGTGGCAATGGAAAGTTGTCCGCACCCAAAGCAGATTATTACAATAAAGCTTGACCAGGTACCGGAGGCCGGAGACATACTTAGAATGAAAGCAGAATAAATGTTAATATAAAAAGACTTGGAGAGAACTTAGATAAGTAACTTTTCAAGTTTTTTTCTTTTTAGAGTACAGGCACAAAGAAGTCAGGTAAAGCATAAACTAGATTAAGTATGTCGAAAGGTATCCGGCTTGAAAACTTTTTTGGAACCTCTTACCCCTGATGAAGAAAAGATTTATATCGAAAAAATGAGGCTTGGGGATAAAAAAGCTAAGGACATACTGATTGAGAGGAATTTAAGACTTGTCGCCCATGTTGTAAAAAAATATTATGATGAGAACAGGGAAAACCAGGATCTTATTTCCATTGGAATAGTTGGACTTATAAAAGCTGTTAACACATATAATCCTGACAAGGGGAATCGCCTTGTAACTTACGCCGCAAAGTGTATAGAAAACGAACTCCTAATGATGCTTAGAGCGGAAAAAAAGAGAAGCAAGGATGTGTCATTAAACGAGCCTATTGGAACGGACAAAGAGGGAAATACCATAAGCCTTATAGATGTGGTTGAAAATGATGAAATGGATACGCTTGAACAAATAGAAAAAGCCGAGAATATCAGCCTTGTTCAGAAATATGTGGCACAGATTTTAAATGAAAGAGAAAAAGAAATAATTGTCTGGAGGTACGGATTGGATGGCAAGAAGCCAATGACTCAGAAAAAGGTTGGGGAAAAACTTGGCATATCAAGAAGCTATGTAAGCAGAATAGAAAAAAGAGCTTTAGAAAAATTAAAAAAAGCTCTTGATAATTCATATAGAATGTGATAAAACTACATTACAAATGAAACGCTTAAAACAAAATGCAACATAAACTGGCTTCAGAAAAAGAAATAAAGAAAAATAGTCAGAAAATATGTTAGATTTTGTTAAAAAACAAAACTAAATATATAATCAAAATACTAAAGGAAAGCGGGGGACTTATATGGTATGTAAGATAAAATGTGCCGCAATAACCGGAATTGACACCCAACCTGTTATTGTGGAAACAGATATATGTAATGGCCTGCCATCTTTTGATATGGTAGGCCTTTTAGCATCCAATATTAAAGAATCCAGAGAACGTGTTAGAACAGCAATTAAGAATTCAGGTTTTATGATACCGCCTAAGCGAATTACAATAAATTTTTCGCCGGCTAATATTAGAAAGACGGGAACCTATTTTGACCTGCCTGTGGCAGTATCCATACTTATGTCAATGGGACTGATTAACTGCACAGTAGATGACAAAATGTTCATAGGAGAATTAAGCCTTAACGGGGACATTGTAAAGATTAACGGAGTGTTGCCACTGGCGCTGTCAGCGATGGAACAGGGGATTAAGAAGTGCTATGTTCCAATTGAAAACGTAGGCGAATGTGATTTTATAAAAGACTTGGAAATAATCGGGGTAGAGAATCTTAATCAACTGGTAATGATTTTGACAACTAATATGAAACCGCCTGAAATAAAAATCATTCCACAGGAAACAGAAGATTACAAATACGATTTTAAAAATATAAAAGGACAGATTCAGGCAAGGAAAGCATCGGAAATAGCGGCGGCAGGAATGCACAATATGTTAATGATGGGAAGTCCGGGAGTAGGAAAATCCATTATAGCAAAAACAATGCCATCCATACTTCCTGATATGACATTGGAAGAACAAATAGAAATATCAAAAATACAAAGTGTGGCAGGAAATCTTTCAGGAAGCCTTGTGAAGACCAGACCTGTGAGAAGTCCACATCACACGGCAACAGTTTCGGCAATGATTGGAGGTGGATTTAATCCTAAACCCGGGGAGATTACACAGGCGCACGGGGGAATACTGTTTCTTGACGAATTGCCTGAATTTTCAAGGCAGGTAATTGAAACATTAAGACAACCATTGGAGGATGAGAAGATTATTGTGTCCCGAAGCGGAGGAACATATGAATTTCCGGCTAAATTTATTTTGATAGGGGCAATGAATCCCTGCAAATGTGGTTACTACCCTGACATGAACAAATGTACTTGCACAGAGCAGGAAGTAAAGAAATACATGGAAAAAATAAGCGGTCCGCTAATAGACCGAATAGACTTGTGCGTGCATATGAATCAGGTTACATATTTTCAATTGGAAAAAGAAGAACAGCCGGAAGATTCTTTAACCATCAAAGAAAGAGTAAATAGGGCTGTTCAGATTCAGCGTGAAAGGTATGCCAATGAGAAGTTTAAGTTTAACAGTCAGCTTTCAGGCGAAAATATAAAGAAATACTGCAAGCTTAACAAAGAAGAACAGCATTTAATGGAAAAAATATATACTACAATGGATTTAAGTATAAGAGCTTATGACAAAATCATAAAAGTGGCTAGAACAATAGCAGATTTAAAACAACACGAAAAAATACAACAGGGGGATATAGCTGAGGCTGTAAGTTACAGACCGGTGCTTTTCAAATAAATATGGATAATACAAATAAAAACATAAATCAAAATGCAAATACAAATGAAAATAAAAAAATAAACAATAAAAGAGGCAGTGAATACAAAGAACAGCTGGAAAAATTAAAGGACAAAAAATACATAAAGGAATTAGAAAAACAGGGCATAAAAGTTGTATCAGTAAATGACAGGGATTACCCGGCTAAGTTATTGCCTTATAATCATAGACCGGAATATTTATTTTATAAAGGAAGACTGCCTGACAGGGACAAGCCTGTAGTGGCAATGGTAGGGGCAAGAGCGTGCTCTAATTATGGAAGAAAAATGGCAAGAGCATTGGCAAGAGAGCTGTCGGAAAACGGAGTTCAGATTATAAGCGGAATGGCAAGAGGCATAGATACTTATAGTCAGATAGGAGCTTTGGAAGGTGGAACGCCAACATTTGCAGTACTTGGAAGTGGTGTGGATGTTTGCTATCCAACAGAAAATATAGAACTTTATAATGATATTTTAAAAAATGGTGGAATAATTTCTGAGTATCCTCCGGGGGCAGGACCAATAGCCTGGCATTTTCCTCTTAGAAATAGAATTATAAGCGGACTTTCGGACAAGGTTATAGTAGTTGAGGCAAGAGAGAAAAGTGGTTCCCTGATTACCGTAGAATGGGCATTGGAACAGGGGAAAGACGTAATGGCAGTACCGGGTAGAGTGGGCGAGAAATTAAGCGATGGATGCAACTGTCTCATAAGGGCAGGAGCAGGCATAATTACAGGTGCTAACGACGTGCTAAATGACATACAATATAGTGGTTCAAAAAACGAAAATGAGAAAAAACAAAAAGAAAAAAGTCTTGAAAAAGATTTAGCCTTGTTGTATAGTGGGTTACGTTTACAGCCGAAAAATATTTATGAACTGATGAATGAAACAGGTTTTAAGTATGAAGAACTTACAGGTATGCTGCTAAAACTTCAGTTAATGGGACTGGTAGAGCAGCCATCAGAAAATTATTATTCAAAGGCTTAACGACAACAGCGAAAATATTTTAAGGAGATGTTTATGGCAAAATATCTTGTGATTGTGGAATCACCGGCTAAAGTTAAGACTATTAAAAAGTTTTTGGGCTCTAACTATGAAGTAGTTGCTTCAAATGGACACGTTAGAGATCTTCCTAAAAGTACAATGGGAATAGACATGGAAAATGACTACGAACCAAAGTACATTACAATTAGGGGAAAGGGAGACAAGTTGGCAGAACTTCGTCGCTATGCAAAAAAAGCAGACAAAGTATATTTGGCAACTGACCCGGACCGTGAGGGAGAAGCAATTTCATGGCACTTATCAATAGCCTTGAAATTAGATCCAAAGAAGACTTACAGAATTACTTTTAATGAAATTACAAAGCAGGCAGTAAAAGAGTCATTAAAACATCCAAGAGATATAGAAATGGGATTAGTTGATGCCCAGCAGGCAAGAAGAGTATTAGACAGAATGGTGGGATATAGCATTAGTCCGCTATTATGGATGAAGATTAAAAGAGGTTTAAGTGCAGGACGAGTTCAGTCTGTAGCATTAAAAATGCTCTGTGACAGAGAAGATGAAATAAACGCATTTATTCCAAAAGAATACTGGGATATGGATGCAGTATTAAAGCACAAAAATAAAGAATTTACAGTAAGCTTTTATGGTGACAACAAGGGTAAATTAGAAATTACCGGAAAAGAACAGTTAGACGGAATTGTTAAGGAATTAAAAGACAGTGAGTTTACTGTTAAGGACATTAAAAAGGGAAGCAGAACAAGAAAAGCACCTATACCTTTTACAACAAGTACATTGCAGCAGGAAGCTTCAAAGGCGCTTAACTTCTCAACACAGAAGACAATGAGAATAGCTCAGCAGTTGTATGAGGGTGTTGACATTAAGGGCAGAGGAACAATAGGTCTTATAACATATTTGAGAACTGATTCCACAAGAGTATCAGAAACAGCAGAAGTTCAGGTAAAGGAATTTATCGAAAGCAAATATGGCGATTCATATATGGCTAAAGAGATTAACTCAAAGAAGTCAAACAAGAAGATTCAGGATGCTCACGAAGCAATCAGACCTACAGATGTAAACTTAATGCCTGAAGAAGTAAAAGACCAGCTTCCAAGAGATTTATTTAGATTATATCAGCTTATCTGGAGAAGATTTGTTGCAAGCCGTATGGAAAATTCAGTTTACGAAACAACTAACGTAAAAGTTAATGCAGGAAAGTATATTTTTAATGCATCAACATCAAAACTTGATTTTGACGGTTTTATGAAAGTCTATACAGACAGTGATAATGAGAAAGTTGTTACAAACAACACCATTGCAAAGCTTGAAAAAGATTCAAAACTTGAATTTGAAAAGTTTGAAGAAAATCAGCACTTTACACAGCCACCTGCACATTTTACGGAAGCAGCACTTGTAAAGGCAATGGAAGAACAGGGTATTGGACGACCAAGCACTTATGCTCCGACTATTACAACAATTATTGCAAGACGTTATGTAACAAGAGAAAAGAAAAATCTTTATGTTACAGAGTTAGGTGAAGCAGTAAACAATGTAATGAAAACAGAGTTTAGTGTTATTGTAGACACACAGTTTACAGCTAACATGGAATCACTTCTTGATGCAGTTGAAGAAGGTACAATAGAATGGAAGACAGTTATCAGAAACTTCTATCCTGACTTAAAAGAACAGGTAGAAAATGCTGAAAAGAACTTAGAAAAGATTGACATTGCAGATGAAGAATCTGATGAAATCTGTGAAGAATGTGGAAGACGTATGGTAATTAAATACGGCCCACATGGTAAGTTCCTTGCCTGTCCGGGATTCCCTGAATGTAGAAATACAAAACCATACTTAGAAAAGATTGGCGTTCCTTGTCCAAAGTGTGGAAAGGATGTATTACTTAAGAAAACCAAGAAGGGCAGAAGATATTATGGTTGTATAGATAACCCTGAATGTGACTTTATGTCATGGCAGAAACCTTCTGCAGAAAAGTGTCCACAGTGTGGAGGCTATATGGTTGAAAAAGGCAACAAGCTTGCATGTGCAGATCCACAGTGTGGTTATGTTACAGAACTTAAGAAAGAAAAGCAGGCTAACTAAAAAATAATATGACAACATAGTAAAAGAATGTTGTGGAAAAATTGTGTGAAAGTCTGAATGAGAATTTTATAAAAAACATAATTTATACGAAAGAAAGCAGTTGCATACTGCTTTTTTTTGTGTTATGATATTTGAGTTGCATTAAGCACATCTGTGGAGAGTCAGACCGGTGCCCACGCTCGGGGTTGTCTGATTTGGTGAAGCAGATGGAAGGCATGATATATGCCGGGTTAACAACCGGAACAGTATCAATAATTAATTTTTTAAAAAACCAGGAGGTATAAGAATGAGCGTTATTTCAATGAAACAGTTATTAGAAGCAGGTGTTCATTTCGGACATCAGACAAGAAGATGGAACCCTAAAATGGCAGAATACATCTACACAGAAAGAAATGGTATCTACATCATCGACTTACAGAAGTCAGTAGGTAAAGTAGATGAAGCTTACAAGGCAGTTTCAGATATCGCAGCAGAAGGCGGTACAATTCTTTTCGTTGGTACAAAGAAACAGGCTCAGGAAGCTGTTCAGACAGAAGCTGAAAGATGTGGAATGTACTACGTTAACGAAAGATGGCTTGGAGGTATGCTTACAAACTTCAAGACTATCCAGTCAAGAATTAAGAGATTAAAAGACATCGAAAAGATGGCAGAAGATGGAACATTTGATGTTCTTCCTAAGAAAGAAGTTGTTAACATCAAGAAGGAATGGGACAAGCTTGAAAAGAACCTTGGCGGTATCAAGGACATGAAGAGAATCCCAGATGCTATCTTTGTAGTAGATCCTAAGAAGGAAAAAATCTGTGTTCAGGAAGCACATTCACTTGGAATTACATTAATCGGTATTGCAGATACAAACTGTGACCCAGAAGAATTAGACTATGTTATCCCAGGTAACGATGATGCTATCAGAGCAGTAAAACTTATCGTTTCTAAGATGGCTGATGCTGTTATCGAAGCAAACCAGGGTGAAGAAATGGTAGCTGAAGATGCAGCTGAAGAAGCAACAGAAGAATAAGATATAGTTTTTAGGAGGATATAATTATGACAATCACAGCAGCAATGGTAAAAGAATTAAGAGAATTAACAGGCGCTGGTGTTATGGCTTGTAAGAAAGCTTTAGTAGAAACAGATGGAGATCAGGAAGCAGCTATCGAAATCTTAAGAAAAAAAGGCGAAGCTACAGCAGTTAAGAAATCAGGAAGAATTGCAGCAGAAGGTGTTGTATTTACAGCAGTAAAAGACGGCAAGGCAGCAATCGTTGAAGTTAACTCAGAAACAGACTTCGTTGCTAAGAACGAAAAATTCCAGACATTCGTATCAAACGTTGCAAATCAGATTCTTGATTCTGATGCAGCAGACATGGACGCATTTATGGCTGAACCATGGGCACTTGATACAACAAAGACAGTTAAAGACGAATTAGTTTCACAGATTGCAGTAATCGGTGAAAACATGAATATCAGAAGATTCAAGAAGATTGAATCAGACGGAGTTCTTGCTTCATACATCCACGCTGGTGGAAAGATTGGTGTATTAGTTGACGCTGATGCTCCAGCAAACGATACAGTTGTAGCAGCAATTAAGACAGTAGCTATGCAGATTGCAGCTATGAGCCCTCAGTACGTTAGCAGAGAAGACATCTCAGATGAAGAACTTGCTAAGATGAGAGAAATCACAATTGACAGTGCTTTAAATGATGTATCATCACTTCCAAAGCCAATCCAGAAGGATATCTTCGCTGAAGCATTTGCTTCAGATGCATTAAATGCTGAAGACAAGGCTGTATTAGAAGAAAAGCAGAATGACAAGTATTTATTCAACTTCCTTTCAAAAGAAGCAATCGCTGCATTAGCTGCAATTGCAATGAGCAAGAAGGAAGCAATTATGGCTAACAAGATTTTCAACGGCTTAGTTGAAGGTCGTATTTCAAAGCAGTTAAAAGAAGTATGTCTTCTTGATCAGACATACGTTATGGCTGCAGACGGAAAACAGACAGTAAAAGCATACTTAGCTGAAGTTTCAAAAGAAGTTGGTGCTACAGTTGCACTTAAGAGCTTCGTAAGATTTGAAACAGGCGAAGGTATTGAAAAGAAAGAAGAAGACTTCGCTGCAGAAGTAGCAAAACAGATGAAATAAATCTAGGTAGAATAATAAGATAAGAGAAAACCCTTTAAGCGTAGGTAAGTTACTATGTTTAAAGGGTTTTTTTGCGTCCAATGAGAACACACAACTTATCGCATAGTATCATAACTAATCACAAAAGTTGGACCGAATTTGGTCCAAAGTTGGTCCGGATAAAATGGACCAACTTTAAAAGAAGAGTTTGCTTAATTCTTTGTTAATAACTGAATTGGATTGCTATGAAATATTTATTAAATATTAAAATAATGAAATAAAAATGTATGCGAATAAGAGAACAACGTTCTATTAATAAAATATTTTACAGCAGTTCAAAATATGGAACTAAAAAGATTAATACACCATAAAAAGGTGTAACGAAACAAAAATGCACCACTACAGTTAATGGTTAAATATTAAAGTTAGAATTATGATAATGGTGCTGGAAGCAATTGGCTTCCTAAAAATACAATTGAATAACAATTACAAATTTATGAAAGAATTTCATATCTTACACAGAATAATTAGTGTAAGGAGTAAAATTCCGGTGCACCTGTCTGGATAATCATTCATAGCAATGCGAAGAGAACCGAAGGATTGAAAAATGAAGGTGGAGCGAGCAGGACAGATTAAATGTAGCGGAAGGATAATAAAACACAGAGGAGTGAAAGAAACTCCTTATCCTCGAAATGGTGGCAGAGGAGATAGTTTCTTAAGGAAGCGTCGTGAACGCATAAGCGGCTTGTTTGTAATTCCCAGGTGTACGGGCGATGAGGGCTTAAAGATAAGCACAGTGCACATACATAGTTAATAACCCACAGTACTATGAATGAATATGAAAGGAGCAGAATAGTTGGGAATTAACGCAAAAAAACAAAAGCCAGAAAAAAATAGCAAAGAAAACAATGCTAAAGAAAAATTGGAAAGAGATTTAAGAAGCTGTATGAAATGCAAATATTTTTGGGGAAATGATAACAGATGTATTAATAATGAAAAATGTGGAGCAGGAAAGCAAAAAACAGAAAAGCAGCAGGAGAGTAAATGTGTAGGATGTCCATATGGAAAAAACAGCAGATATTGTTTTCCGTGCATGAGAGATTTATTAGGAAAGTAAGAAAGAAGGATACATAGATGACTAAAAAGGCAAGGAGGCACAGACAGATGGAAAATAGATTAGAAATAATTGCAATTGACCATGGATGGTCAAATATAAAAACAGTTAATACAGTTTTTTCTACAGCAGTTAATCAAATAGCAAATGAACCGGGGATATTTGATAATATTCTTCAGTATGAAGGAAAATTTTATTCAGTCGGAGGAAAAAGATTAGAGGTAAAAGATAACAAGGTTACTGACGAAAGTTTTTATCTTCTTACGCTTGCAGCTATGGCGAAGGAGTTGAAGATAAGAGGAAAGAATAGTGCAGATGTCTTTTTATCCGTAGGACTTCCGTTAACCAGATTCGGAGCAGAAAAGGATAATTTTATTAAATATCTGTCTAAAAAAAGAGAGTTGGAGTTTAAATTTGAAAATAGAACATATAGAGTAAATATTATTAAGGTGTCTGTATTTCCACAGTGTTATGCAGCGGTGGCAGATAAAATGCCACAGTATGATAGAAAACATATTGTAGTGGATATAGGATCATGGACAATGGATTTGATGACAATAAAAAATATGAAACCAGAGTTATCGGAGTGTGATACAAGACCAATGGGGTTGATTACATGTATGCATGCAATTAATAAGGAATGTGTAGCCAAGTTTAATTGTGAAATTGATGAATCAGAACTTGAATATGTTATGAAAACAGGAATGTGTGATATGGAAGAGAGATTTGCACAGGTAGTTGAGGAAGAAATAAGAAAATTTACAAATAAGGTATTTAATACATTAAGAGAATTTAACATCAGTCTCAATATTACACCAATAACATTTGTAGGTGGAGGTGCAGCGGTAATGAAACACTATGGAGAAATAGAGAGTAAAAACATTAGTTATATTGAGGATGTCAAAGCAAATGCAAAAGGGTTTGAATATTTGGCAAAAGCATTTATGATTTCAAAATCAAAGCAGAGAGGAGGAATTTAAATGGCTAAAAATGATGATGGATTTTACCATACATTAAGACTAAGTAGAAGAAATCCAAATCATATAAGAATGCATCAGATATTGGTTGATTTAGACAAGTCAGTATATAAATCTCAAAATCAATTTATTGTGGATGCTGTTGAGTTCTATATTAACGCTTTAGAAGAGGATGTGATTACAAATAGCGGAAAACAAAAAAGACAAGAAAGTTTTGCAACAAAAGAGGAGTTACAAGAAGTAAAAGAAAGTTTGAGAGCGGAAATGATAACTGAGGTAAACAAACAGATATTGTCCGTAATTGGAACTTTTACAGGTAATCTCATAAAGGGAACAAACATAAATGATACATCAAAGAATGATGGATTTAATGCAGATGATACAGTAATGGGACTTGCAGAAATGTGGGGAGAATAGGAGGAATATGGCAGGAAATATTTTATATGGAATAAAAAAGTTTGGTATAAGTGTGGTTACAATAATTGCAAGAGTTGTTGTAACATTAATTCAGTTATTAGTTGAAGTTGGTAGTTTGGCAGTTAGTATCACAGGAATAGTATTAAAAATATTTCTTGCTATATTATTAATTGGAAAAAGAAAGTAAATGAAATGATTTGTAAATTATTGTATAATCAAGGAGGTCAAAATGAACAGAATACGGGATGAAACAAAACCTTATCCCGAGTTATAACAGAATAAATTCGCAACAGTAGGAGCGGATGGGGTATAACACGGATAGCCTGCCACTCTTACAGAGAGAGGTAGGTAAATGAAGAAATTAGGTTTATTTATAATTGTAGGATTATTGTCAATGACAATTCCACAAATGAATGCAAATACATTTACAGTGCAGGCTGCAACTATTAAAAAGGTTACAGGTGTAAAAAAGAATAGAGTAAAAGATGGTTCATATTTTTACTCAAAGAAAAAGTATTATGATGGATGCTATCGTAAAATTAGTTGGAAAAAAATAAAGAAAGTAAGTGGATATCAGGTTTATAGATATGATTACTATTTAAAAAAGTGGAATAGAGTATTAACCACCAAAAATAATTATTTTAAAATAACTGATATGTGTGAAGGAGAAAAAGTAAAGTTAAAGGTCAGAGCATATAAAAAGAAAAAAGGAAAGACAATCTATGGACGTTTTTCAAAGGCTTTAATATATACTGAAAACGCTCTTTTATATTACACTAAGAATGACAAGTTAGTAAAAAAGGGATGTTATGTTTCAGGTTTGAACGGATACCACAAAAATTGTGAGCAACAAGCATTTACACTTCAAAATGAATATAGAAAAAAAGTGGGTGTTAAACAATTAGAATGGTCTGAAGTGTTGTATGAAATATGTAAGTCAAGAGCAAAGGAAATAGTGAATGATTTCTCACACAATAAATTGGATTCAACTGCTCAAAAAGTATTAAAAGACAAGTATAATTATGACAAATGGATGTTACGAGGTAAGGTTGGTACAAAGGAATATGGACTGACAATTGTTAGTGGTGAAAATATTTTTGGAGGAAGTACTTCACCTAAACAGGTGATGACTTCATGGAAGAACAGTCCGGGACATTATCATAATATGATACATTCAGACTATCGTTACGGAGCAATGGCTTCTTATGAGGGAAGATGGGTTGCAATTTTTAGTATGGTAGATGTAGATGAAATTGTTTTGAATAATAACATGGAAAGTCTGGAGTCTGCATTGCAAATTTTAGATAGATAGTAAAATATATGAATGGTAAAAGATCGTCAGTTTTGGCGGTCTTTTTCTTTTTGAAAGGAGAGTTTCAGTTAATGAATAAAATAAAGAGAATTGTGGCAATGGTGCTGGCAATAGTTATGTCGATAACTGTGTTGCCACAATCGACAAAAAAGGTACAGGCTGCAACAGGTAAGGCATCTTTAGTAAATATAGGTCGGCTTGGAACAGTTAATATTGGTGAAAAAAGTGAAAGTGGAACATGGCTTAAAACAATGGTAAACGGTAAACCAGTTTTTTGCCAGGATTTAGGAAAAGCTTGTCATACAGGAGATGTATATGTATCATCAAATGACGAAATCTCAAGCGATAATTCAAACAAAAAAATATCAGTTGAGGCAAAAACAGGATATTGGTATGCATATGTAAAAAAGAAGGCAAATAAAGCATGGGTGTATGCTCAATGTCTCATATGGAGTGCAGAAGAAGGAAGAACAAGTGAAAGTCAGCTTAAAGATGTGATTAAACAGGTAAGAAATAATACCGGATATTATAATGATAAAACAGTAAATGAAATATACAATCAGATTTTTAATATAGATCATACTGTTATATGTTCTATTTCAAAGTGGACATCATCTGCTTATTCAAGACAGGTGCTTATGGAAATAAATTCAACTGACGAGGAAGAAGACTATAAATACTACCCATTAAATGATACGTTAAGATACAGACAACGTATAACATTAACAAAGAAAGATGAAGATAATAAAGCATTACCAAAAGTAAAATTCTTATTAACAGCAAAAAATGTTAAAGAATTATATTCCTTTAAATTTAATGGCTGGGGTGATGCAGAAAGTGGTGATGTTGACGAAGATCAAAGTAGATTTGAAATTGAAGCTTTGACAGATTCAAATGGAAAAATAACATATAAATTTGATTATCAAATTCAATCAGAAGATTATTACTATTGTAGAGCTGATGATTTAAAAGAGATGACGGATTCAGCAAAAAAAGAACTTAAAAATAAATTGGATGATGAGGGATATAAGTATGCAAGTGATTTATCAAAAAGTGGTGCAGAAAAATTAATTCAGTCAGATTTAGATAAGCAGATGAAAGCAATAAATAATAAATATGTTGTAAAGGAATTAGACACAGGAAATGCAAACATCATTGCACAGGGAAGTATTGCGAAAGGAGTTACAATTACAATTCAGTCGGATAAGAGCTGGGTTAAGGAAAATGGCGTATGGCCGGATACTTCATCTGGAAAATATGGTTCTTACGAGAAGGCATATCAATTTAATGTAGTAAATAATTATAAAAAGGTAAAGCTTACTGCAATCAAAAAGGACAATGAAACGGGTGAAGTGGCTCAGGGAGATGCAACGCTAGCAGGAGCAGTATATGGTATGTATGAGGATTATGAATGTACAAAATTATTGAAAAAGTATACTACAGACAGCAGAAATCAGTTCGAAACAGATTATGTAAGATGTGGAAGTGATTATTACCTAAAGGAGATTGTTCCGCCTGTAGGATATTTGAAAAATGATAAAGTATATAAAATACATGAAGATGGTCAGGAATATACGGCTGAATATAATAGTGCAATATCAAAATTGGAATTGGGAGAAGATGTTGTTAAAGGAAAGGTTTCTATAATTAAGGGAAAAGGAAATGGAAATGCAGGTATTGTTTCACCAGAGGTAAATGCACAGTTTCAGGTTTATATTGCATCAAGTGGATCATACGATAAGGCAAAGGATACAGAAAAAGATTTACTTAAAACCAATAGTGAAGGATATGCAATAACAAAAGAATTACCATATGGTACATATATTGTTCATCAGATTAGTGGTGATGACGAGACAGAGTTTTGTCCTGATTTTTATGTTGATATAAAAGAGCAGGGAAAGACATATAAGTATCTTTTAAATAATCCTGAATTTACAGCATATTTAAAAATTGTTAAAAAGGATGCCCAGACTAAAAAGACAGTATTAAAACCAAACACAACATATCAGATTTATAAAGTGAATGATGATGGAACAGAAACGATTGTAAAACAGTCATATAATAATGGAAACAAAATTGTTACAGTGGACAGATTTGTTTTAGATGATACAGGAGAAATAATTACCTATGAAAAATTAAAGGCTGGTAAATATCGAGTTTACGAGGTACAGGGACCGGAAGGATTTAAGAACAACAAGTCATTTATTAACATTGAAATTACAAATAAATCTTATAAAACAATGACAGATAAGGATGGAAATGAGTATCTATATGCAGAGTATGAATACTACAATGATGAAACATATGGAAAGTTTACAATTAAAAAGACGGGACCAGGTTTAAAAGGATTTGAATATGAAACAATTATGAAAACATCAAACATTGACAGTTTTATTTATACAAATGCAATGAATGTTTCTTTACAGCAAAATCCATTTAAATATGAAGATGTAATGCTTAATGATGTGGTATTCGAACTTTATGCGAAAGAGGATATTGTAACACAGGATGGTCAGAATACAACATGGTTTAAAGCAGGTGAGTTAGTGGCGACCATTACAACTGGTTCAGGTGCAGAGTTTACGTCAGATTGTAATGGAATATGCAAAGCAAAATTAGAAGAAAACGGAGCGGCGACGTTGGATGTCCCCCTTGGAGAATATGAAATAAAGGAAGTAAAGACAACATACGGTCACGTATTACCAAGTACTAATTCATGGAATTTAAAATTTGTGTGGAACAGTCAGGATGAGGAATATGTTTCTGATATTTCAGATAACACACAAGATGGTGTTTTAGATATTAGGAATGAGTTGGTATCAACAGAAGTCAGGGTTACAAAAAAAGATGCAAGGACATCTAAACCTGTTCCAGATACAACTTTTGGATTTTATACAAAAGACAATATTTATGATAAAGATGGTAATGTGATTCTTAAGGCAGGCTCTAAGATTACAGAAGTAAAGACAGATAAAGATGGAAAAGCAATTATACCATTTTCTGTTCCAGTAATGGGAGAAGGATATGGAGATAAAGATTTACCTATTAATTCAGGAGATTACTATTTCTTAGAAGAAAATATTTCGGACAGTTATTATATTTCAGAAGAACCTATATTTGTTCATCTTGAATATAAAAATCAGGAAACACCAATAGTAACAGCAGAAGCAAAAGTTATTAATGAACAGACAGAGGTTGAAGTTGATAAACTGATGATTGCCAGTAGTGTAGAAATTCCAAATTGTCATCTTAAGATTTCAGATGAAAATGGAAATGAAATTGTAAGTTGGATAACAGGAGATAAAGGTTCAATTATTGTAAATGAAAAGTTAGAAGAAATGGGATATTTGAACTTTGAAGCTAAGATGAATGAAAATGGAAATATAAAAATAAATGGATTGTTGCATGATAAGGAATACGTCTTGACAGAGACAAAGCCGGCAGATGGATTTGTCTCAGCGACAGATATTTCATTTATGTTAAAACTGAAGATTGAAAAAGCAGATTATTTAACACAGATTTTTATTAAAGAAAATGAAAAATTTGTTCCTGCAATTTCAAATAAACTGGTAATGTATGATGATACAACAAAAATTGAATTTTCAAAGACAGAAATCACAGGAGAAAAGGAAATTCCGGGATGTGAACTTGAAGTAACAGATAAAGAGACAGGACGGGTAATGGATAAATGGACTTCAAGTAAAGATAAGCATATAGTTGAAGGAAAATATGTAGTAGGAAAGACATATATGTTTACAGAAAAAAGACCAGCAAGTGGCTTCGCAACTGCTGAAAGTGTTGAATTTAAAATTTCTGATACGGGAAATATTCAGCAAGTATCTATGAAAGATGATACCATAAAAATTCAGTTTTCAAAGATAGCATCTGATACTAAAAAGTTATTACCAGGAGCGAAGTATAAGGTATTAGACAGTAAAGGAAAGAAAGTATGTGAATTTACAACAAAGAAAAAGAAAACTGCACTTAATGGCATTTTATGTGCAGGGGAAACGTATACGTTTGTTGAACAACAGGCACCTGAACATTATAAAAAAGCAAAGAATGTAAAGATTACAGTTAAGGATACAGGTAAAATACAGAAAATTAAGGTTGTGGATGAACGTATTCCAGAAGTGCCGGATACACCACAGACAGGTCATAATAAAAGTATATATTTATATGTGCTGGCATTATTATTTGGAACAGGTGTGTTGGCAAAATATCTAAATGTAAAAAATAGATATAGAAAGAAACAAGATGAAGAATAAAAAGAAATTTCTTAGGACAAGTATTTCTACATTAGTTGTAGTAGCTACAGTTTTAATAGCTGTAGTGGCTACAATTAAATATAAAGAGGATTATGATGAAGAGAAGAGATTTAATGATATAAGGGAAAATGTTGAAAAAAGCTCAGAAGAAAAAATACTCTATAACTTGAAGAAAAAAAACAAAGACATTGTAGGGTATATTGAAATACCTAATACAACAATAAGTTATCCAGTATTACAAACAACAGATGAGCCGGATTTCTATCTTAATCATGATATTAATAGGAATTATAGTTTTTATGGGACACCATATCTGTCAGCTTATTGTAATTTAGAAAAGTCAGATAATTTAATCATATATGGTCATAACATAAATGGAACAAAAATGTTTGGAGAATTAACAAAATATCGAGAGGAAAATTTTTTCAAGAAACATAGAAATGTTTATTTTACAACAGATAGAAAAAAGAAATATAAAATATTTTCTGTTATTAGTGTGAATAAGAAAGCATTTCCATATTGGAAATTTGTTATGGCACAGGATAAACTTGATTATGATGAGTTTATAAATAAAGTAAAAAAATATAGTTTCTATGATGTTGGAATTACGCCCCAATATGGAGATAAAATTATAACACTTTCTACATGTGATAATGATAGGGGAAATGATTATAGATTTGTCATTTTTGGCATTAAGTACAAGTAGATGAAAAAAATAAAATTTGATATAATATGTGCAAGATATAGTGTTAAGGAGGACGAAAAATAATAACTATGGAAAGTACATACGTTAAAAATTTAATTTGTAAAGTTATAAACAAATCAGAAAGTGACAATTGGGATGATGCAGTAATGGAGTGGGAAATTATTGATTGTGAGGAAGATGAAAGCTGCTCGGAAATGTGTATATGTGGAAAAGAAAATATAAAATATTTATATACTATTAAAAATATATACAACGCAAATATTTTGTTCCCAATTGGAAGTTCATGTATTAAAAAGTTTGATCGAAAAGATTTGAGGGAAAAGACAACTTTAATGGAAGCACAATTCAAATTATTACATGCCGTGGAAAAAAATCAATTTTTGATGTTATCTACAGATTTATTTACGCGTCGATTACTATTATGGTTATATGAAGAAGGTGCTTTTAATTCAAAGTATAATAATTATAATGGAGAAGTTGATTATAACTTTATGTTGAAAATGTTTAATAAGAGAAATAAAGATGATATAACAGTGGCTCAGCGTAAAAAAATTGCAGCTATACTATTGAATTCAATTAAACCCTTTTTGCAAGATGTCTTAGCATGCAAAGTTAGGTAAGGAGAAAAAATGTCAGGGAAAAGTAAAAATAGTTTTGAAGTAATTAATGATGAAATTCATATTTATGGAGAAAATTGGTCTAGAGTAGGGTTAACAACATACCGCAAAGATTATTATGATGAAATATGTTCTAAAACATGGAGTTTAACAAATCGTAAGGATTTAGATAAAAGTTATTTGAAAAATAGTGATTTGGGACTTTTGCATAGGTATATAATGTCTAAGTGGTATGGAAAAAAGATCTTAGATGAAATGAGTGAAAAAGGGTATATAGTTGAACATATGAACAACAAACATATGGATTGCAGAATTTCAAATTTAGAATTTTTAAAAAAAGCTTATAATACTGCAAAAGCCCAAACATTTGATAAAGATTCAGTAGAAATGGAAAAGCATATCGCTGTAAATATTTTTAAGGATTTCTCTACAGGATGTTATCAGCTAACGATTGGTTGTAATGATAGCATTATTGGGTTTGATACTGAAGGAAGTAAGTATTATGTTGTGGCAATTTTATTATTATATGATTGTGATTATTCAATAGTAATAAATGATGCTGAAAATATTTTACGATTGTATGAGACTGAGGGTAGAATAGATATATCAAAAACTTATGCGTGTGACGTAAAAATAAGGAAAGCAATAGATATTAATTTAACAGAAAAAGAAAAAAATAGTGCTATTGTAATGAGAGATGGGGTGCCATATTTGGTTTTAGGAACGGAAAAAGCTTATCTAAATTCAGTACATTATGAAAAAGGCTGGAGACCACCAAAAGAATAAGACAATGTTGGAAAATATAATATGAAATAAATTTCTATTAAAAAATTAAAAACATAAAATATGAAATAATTGTAAAAGGGAGATGTGAATGATTCGCATTTCCTATTTTTATTTTTAGGAGGAATTTAAAATGATGAATTACGAAATATTTAAAGAAGTATTAAAGAAAAAAATAAAAGAGTATATGCCTAGTGAATTTAAAAATTACAAGGTAGTAGAAAGAAAAGTTCACAAGGTAAATTGTGACAGGGACGCAATTAATGTTGTTTCTGCTGAGAAGAATAAGGGCATAAGCGGTTCACCTACTATATACATAGATAGTCTTTATGAAATGTATAAGCAGGGAGAAAGTATGGGAGAAATTATTAGAGATGCAGCAGATATGATAACAGAAGGATATAACAAAATGCCGGAAATAATGAAAGACGAAAAGCTAGATATGGATAAGTTAAAAGAGAAATTAATTGTAACGTTAGTAAACACAGCTCAGAATGAAAATTATTTAAAAGATGTTCCACATAGAGAGTTTTTAGATCTTTCAGTAGTATATAGATGTTTAATAAATACTGATAAAAATGGAACAAGTTCAATAGTTGTAACCAATGATTTAGCAGAAACAATGGGAATGAATGAAGCACAGCTTTATGAACAGGCAATGGCAAATACACCTAAATTACTACCGGTAAGTATTAGACCAATGGATGAGATTATTTGTGAAATAATCTTAAAAGAAATGGGAGAAGCTCAAGATATTGTAAGTAGGGAAGAAACAATGAGTGTGATTGATGAAGTAAAGGGAAGTTCAAAAGGTATGGATTTGTATGTTATGACAAACTCTGAAAAATTTAATGGAGCATCGGAACTTTTATTTCCTGAAAATCTTGATGAATTGTCAAAAAAATTTGACTCTGACATTTATATTATTCCTTCATCAACGCATGAAATAATTGCAATATCATCAACAGGAAAGGATGTAAATGAACTTCAGGAGATGGTAAATGAAGTAAATATGAATGAAGTATTAATAGAAGACAGACTTTCCAATGAAGTGTATCATTATGACAAAAACAAAAAGGAATTGACCGTAGCATCTGATGCACCAAACAAAAGCCTTGATGACAATATAGTAGCAGAGCCATTAAGTTATGATAGATCAGAAAAAACATTATAGGTGTTGTAATGGAGAAAAAAGTAGAAATTGAAACAATGGAAGATATGGTGAAAATTATAAATTCAGGAAAAGAAGAATTTATTTTTATATTGGAATGGAAGGAAGAAAAAGATGGAGATGAATAACGACTTTAAACTGGATGTTGTATCAGTAAGGCTGGTAAAAGAAGCTCCAATCTTTTCTGATGTGAAAATCACAACTCCGGAGATTGCAACATGGCTTATTGGGAAATATTTATGCGAAATGGATAGAGAGGTTTTGTGTGTAGTTAATTTAAAAAGTGATAATACGCCAATCAACTGCACTATGGCAAGTGTAGGTTCGCTTAATCAATCGCTTGTGAGTCCAAGAGAAATATTTAAAACAAGTATTCTTTCAAATGCTGCAAATATGTTACTAATACACAATCATCCTTCGGGCTCGTTAAATCCATCAAAAGATGATATTGAAATAACAGACAGGCTTATTCAGTTGACGGATTTAATGGGAATCCCTCTACTTGATCATATAATTGTGGGAGGAAATAATATAGAATATTTCAGTATGAGAGAAAAGGGGCTTATGTTTCATAAAAGGGAAAGATATGAGCAGGATTATAATAATCTTAAATTTAACGGAAATGAAAGCACTTTAGTTGCTGAAAAAGAGAGAACTAGGAGATAAAATGGAAGATAGCTTTACTAAAAAAGAATTAGAACTTGCAAAATCTGTTGATTTATGTGAGGTGGCTTCATCACTTGGATATACGGTGAAAAAGATAGGAAAGTATCATACTTTAAAAGAGATGGATTCAATACGAATATATGGCAAAACTAATTGGTATCGTTGGTCAAGACAGAATGAAAAAGGAAGTAATGGAGGTTCACAGATAGATTTTTTAAGAGTATTTGCAGGAATGGATATTAAGGAAGCAGTATTTTGGCTACTTGATTTTGCCGGTTACAAAAGAACGGAAAGTTGTAGTACAGGTTTAACATTAAAACATAGCGTGAAAAAGATTGCTACAGAAAAAAGTAATATAAAATTTGTACTTCCACAACCGTCAGAAAACAATAATTTTTTATATTCATATTTGCAAAGCAAAAGAAAAATAAGTAAAAAATGTATAGATTTCTTTGTGGACAAAAATCTGATTTATGAATCTAAAGGGTATCATAATATAATCTTTAAGGGAAAGGATGAAAATGGAATAACAAGGTTTGCTAGTATGAGAGGAGTTTTTGATAAGAACGGTTATGTTTTCAAGTGTGATGTAAAAGGTAACGATAAAAACTATGGCTTTAATTTTGTAAATGATAAATCCGATGAATTAGAAGTGTTTGAGGGAGCAATTGATTTGCTAAGTTATTGCGATATTTATGATGATTATAAGACTAATAAATTGGCACTTGGAATGATTGCAGATGCACCATTAGAAACTTTTCTAAAAGAAAATCAAAATATAAGAATAATTAGATTATGTCTTGATAATGATGGACCGGGAAGAGTGGCATCATCTGTATTGAAGGATAAATATGAAAGCAGAGGATATAAGGTTATAGATTTACCACCGCCAAAGGAATATAAAGATTATAATGATTGGATTAAGAGCTTAAGAAGTAAAAAGACAATTACCATGGAAAAGTACAGGTAGTTATTGGGAAATTTTGAGTAAATTATAAAAAGTACAGGAAAAAATATCATGGAATAAATAAAAGGGAAAAAACATTAATGTAAATACTCACAGAAAAATGTGAGAAGTCAGGTAAAAAAGTTGAGGGGATTTTTAATTTCCAATATATTTCTATGTAAATATATAACATTTGTAAAAAACAGGGGTATTAGGGGATGTTCCCCTAACAAGAAATGGCATTTGTATCACAAAATGCGTATCTTGCGAACGACAGGTTGTTATATAAGCCATAACTGGGAAATTCTTAAAGGATACGGATAAGGAAAATCATAATTAGACTTTATGACAAAGTGTGATATTTAAATAATGGATTACGATAAAGAGAGGGTGGTATAAATGGAAAATGGAAGACATAGAGTAGTTAAACATTTCAGATTTACGGAAACGGAAGCAGCAAAATTGAGAAAACTTGCTAAAGAATTCAATATGACAGAATCAGAATACATACGTCTGTTACTAAATAATAAACCTTCTGATTATCCAGAAATAAGAATTATGCTGTCAAATCTTATTAATGAAGTAAATCATGTCGGAAACAATATTAATCAGATTGCAAGAAAAAATAATGCTGGATTTTATAGCCGTAATGATATGGAAAGCCTAAGAGCATATATGAGAAAACTTATAATGTCTACAAGAGAAGTGGAGAAATGTATTGGCAGTTACGAAGGTTCTTAATATAGGTGATTGTGGAAATGGTTATCATGGGAAACATTTAAAAGCTGCGATTGATTACATAAAAAATGAAGAAAAAACAGATGGAGGAAGACTTGTAGGAGGGATTAATTGTCAGCCGGATTTTGCATATGACAAAATGAAAAATACCAAGGTTAAATTTGGCAAAATAGATAAAAGACAAGCTTATCATTTTATTATATCTTTTGAAGAAGACAACATAGATGATGACACTGCTTTTAAAATAACAGAAAGATTTGCAAAAGAGTATATTGGGGATGATTACGAAGTTATATTTTCAGTTCATAATAATACCAAACATAAGCATGGGCACATTATATTCAATAGCGTAAATATAAAGAATGGAAAAAAGTATCGTTACGAAAAAGGTGATTGGGCAAAATATATTCAGCCACTTACAAATAGTCTTTGTAAGGAATATGGTCTTTCGACAATAGATATAAATTATGACAAAAAAGAGAAAGATGAAAGGTACAAAGAATGGAATACATATCGTGATGGTAAATTTGTTTGGAAAGACATGGTAATAAGAGATGTTGATTCATGTATTCTTCAAGCTTCAACATATGATACTTTTTTAGAAATGCTTAAAGAGAAGGGATACAAAATTAAGCAGGGAAAATATATGGCAGTATTAATGCCGGGAATGAAGAAGTATATTAGGCTTGATAAAATAGGGGATGAATATACAAGAGAAAACATTATCAAAAGAATTATTAACGAAAGCATTGCCGATTATAAAAGCGATAAAGTTAATTCCGAGCCTAAGATTATATATTGCAGATTTAAAAGATATCGAAGAGCAAAACTTACAGGAATTCAGAAAAAATATTTTGCAAAATTGTATAGAACCGGTAAATTGAAAAAAAGAGCGTATTCACAGGCATGGAAATATCGTGGTGAAATTAGAAAAATGCATAAACTACACGAACAGTTTAGTTTGCTTTCGAAATATGGAATTACGAGTATAACTGAATTGAGTGAAGCAAGAAATGTTTTAGATGATAGAAGAAAAAGTATAAATAGGAAAATTAGTGCAGTAAGACGTGCTGAGAAAGCAGCCGAAAATCTGTTTGAGACTGTAGATGTGATAAAGGAATTAGCAGAAAGTGAAAACTGTTATGTAAGAGGAGATGAATTTTTCAAGGAAGAACATGAAAAATATACGCAGCTTATATCGGAAATTAGCAGTCAGGGATACACGGTTGAAGAAGTAATAAATTTAAAAGAATATTATAAAAGTCAATATGTAAAGTTAAGAAACAAATTAAAGGATGTAAGAAAGGAATTAAGAATTGCAGATAATTTAATAAAGGAAGAAAATGAAAAACCAATAAGACAAGTGGAGGACAAAAAAGAAGAAAGAGGAATAGATAATAGAGATAGACAGCCGAAAAAATAGGCTGTTTTTTTATTTTAACAGGAGGTTAAAATTGGGCAGTGACACTAGAGACAAAAATATGATTATACAAGGTTTTAGAAACAGAGGAGTAAGTAAAGAGGTGTTAGAGCTGATAAGTGATGATGCAGATTATGGGCTTACAAGAGAACAGATAGCAAGATATGCCGATAAAAATATGGATTTTGCTCATATGAAAATATGTTCAAAATGCTTGAGAAACAATTATGATGATGAGGTTATTAAGGTAATTGTAGCTGACGGACTTAGTATTTCACAGATGGAAATGGCATTGGAATTTTATGAAAAGGGTGTACCAATAGAAGCAGTGAAAAAAATTACTCAAAGTGGCGAAAAGGCAGTAACGATGAAAAAGCTCTATGAAGATAGTCTTGCTGAAGGAAATAAGTTTGAACACGATAGGGAACCTGAATATGTAACAAAAATTATAAAATATTTGGAGCAAATGAATGTAAATTTATCAAATGCGGATAAAAGATTTACTGAAGTTGAAGATGTGTTGAGAACTTTATTAGATAACAATGAAGGGCAGCAGGATTTCGATAGGATACTAAAAGAAAATCAGGAAAAAGATGTTTTACTATCTGAAAAGCAAGATGAAATAAATAAAGCATATTCGCAGGCAACAGAAAATAGCAGAGAAAGAGAGGTTCTTAGAAAAGAAAATAAAAAGTTAAGAGAAAAAATAAGTGAATTAGAAGAAAAATACAGTAAAAAAAAGAAATCAGACACAGAAGTTATTGAATTTTCAAAGAAAGAATCATCAGAAGTAGATAATTTGAATCGACATATAAGAATAGACAGTAACAGCATTGAAAGAAAAACGACAGTAAATAATCGTGGAGCAATAAGTATTTTTACAAAATTAGCAATAAGAACAAAGAGTAGAAGAAATTTGGTAAAGCTTGTAATTGAAGGTGAATTAGACAAAAATCAGCTCATTCAAATAAAAAGTGCAATAGAGAAGGGACTTACAGAAAGTCAACTGGAAGAAATCATTAATGGTAGGATTTCAGCAGAAAGAATGAAGGAAATAATAGAGATTGCAGAACTTGAAAATAGTATGAATGGATAGAAAGGAGGAGACAATGGCAGATGAATTGGCAGAGGCAGTGCAGATAATTAGAGTTGCTTATGACGGTATAGAGATTGCAATGAAAGTTGGAAGTGATGGTATTGAAGCAATGAAAAAAGTATTGGCTGTTCTAAAGGGGATGCTTGATTATGAAAAAAATCTTGGAAGAACATCTATGAGAAAATTGCTTATGAGAGGTGGAGACCTTCAGGTACTTGAGTTTAGTAATTCTGAAATGCGAAAAGTTAAACGACTTGCAAAAAAATACGGAATACTTTATTCGATGATGCCAAATATAAACAAGGGGCAAACAGAGATTATATTTCATTCGGAGGCAACACCAAGAATTAATGTAATGTTACAAAAATTGAAATCGGGTCAGATAAGTACATTTGATGACTATGTAAAAAAAAGTGACAATGATGGAAAAAACAAACTCATTGATTACTTTCAAAAACAGAAAGACGGAAATGAGAGGTTTCATTCACAGGAGGCAGAAAAAGCAGGAGAAATAATGCAGGGGCTAATTGAAAAAGTAGGACTGTATGCTGTTGATAATAAAAGTATAAGTGCTGATTTCATAGAGAAAAAATTTCACATAGAAAAGAATACAGCGGAAGAAATAATAGGAAAACTTGTTACAATGGGGGCATTGGAAAAATCAGAAATAGAAAATAAATATGATGTCATTATGAACAAAGAGGCACTGACAAAAAGAATTAATAGTTACAGAAACATAGTTGAACGAATTAGGGCAGTCTCAATGTCAAAGAATAGAAACCTTGAGGATATCACAGTATCAAAGATATTGATAAAAGAAGAAAATCCTAGGGCAGTTAAAACAAGAGTTCCCGGCACATGGGGAGAAAAGGCACGTTATGTGTGGATAAAAAAAGAAAATATAATGGAAATACATAACGGAAAGACAATGCTTACATTTCTTGATATGGAAAAGGAATATAAGCTATACGACAAAAATAATAAAGTCGTTCAGATGATAAAGGGCAGTGAATTATATGAAGGACACTATGATAGTGTAGGAGTTGCTGTAAGAAAAAGATATGAAAAGATGTCTCCAAAGCAGAAGATAACAAATAAAACAGAAGAAATTGGAAAGGGAAAACGATAATGATTTACAAGAAGAAAAGCCCTTCCATCATTATCGTTATTGTTGGAGCAGTGTTTGCGGCTTATGCGGGATATCTGGTAAATGGTGCATGGACAACGGGGATAAATATAAATGATTTTATTAATAAATTAAATCAGATTTTAGCACAGCCATTTAATAATTATTATAAAGGATATACAACAGTAAAAGCTGTTTTAAGTGCTTTGTTAATATATGCAGTAGCATTAACGATGTACTACACAAGTAAAAGAAATATGATGCCCGGTAAAGAGTATGGTACTGCACAATTTGCAGACATATCAAAGGTGAACAATAGACTAAGAGATAAGAATGAACATAGAAACAGAATTTTAAGTCAGAATGTTAGAATGAGTCTTAATACAAGGATGACGAAACTTAATAATAATATCCTTATTATTGGCGGTTCAGGAGCAGGCAAGACATTTTATGAAGTAAAACCTAATCTTATGCAGATGCCGGATGATTGTTCATTTATTTTGACCGATCCCAAGGGAGGTGCGAAACGTTCCATAGTGAAAAGCTATGGCACGATTGCAACTAATAATT